>Ga0308007_10000211_pt1 | contig 26473 bp, 23 predicted proteins | sample Neamet71_FD_203152 | JGI IMG/M metagenome (GOLD analysis project Ga0308007, IMG submission 203152) | Marine microbial communities from water near the shore, Antarctic Ocean - #71 | ecosystem: Environmental > Aquatic > Marine > Unclassified | place: Southern Ocean | collected 2014-06-07
ATCAACATCAAGACAAGGTATGATTCGTTTTGCTAATGACATAAATTAACCTTAATTCAACCTGTTTTCTGAAGCATAATACTAATTATTGTTGAACAAATGTCCTAATTTACCAGCCTTCACAGACAGATAGGCCTCATTATGCGGGTTTTCTCCTGTCTGTAACGAAATTCTCTCTGAAATAGTAATCCCAATCTCTTTTAATGCCTGAACTTTTTTAGGATTATTTGTTAATAGTCTTACTTTAGTAATTCCGAAATGCTTAAAAATAGGTCCGCACATAGCGTAGTCTCTAATATCCGGATCAAAGCCTAACTGTTCGTTTGCCTCGACAGTATCTGCACCTTCATCTTGTAGATGGTATGCTTTTATTTTATTAAGAAGTCCAATTCCTCTTCCCTCTTGACGTAAATATAGTATGGCGCCTCTTCCCTCTTGCGCAATTATACGCATAGCCTCTTCTAATTGAGATCCACAATCACAACGAAGACTAAACAAAGAATCTCCTGTTAAACACTCAGAATGGATTCTTACCAAAACAGGATCTACAGTAGATATTGATCCAAGTGAGAGAACAATGTGTTCTTTTTTATCAATATCGTCATAAAAACCGTGCAGCTGAAACATACCCCATCGTGTTGGAAGTTGAGAGTTCTGTATAAAATTTACTGCCACAATTTACTCCAAATAAAACCTAATTTTGGGATAGTCATTTTAACCATGATTAATAATGAGTAAAGAACTTTAGGTTCATAATTACTGAGATTAATAAAAAGTTTATGAGCTATAAGATCTCAACTACTAAATACAAAATTGCTAAGGTAAAAGCACCGGCCAGCAGGTCGTCTATCATAATACCAATGCCCCCACCTATATTCTTATCTAACCAACTAATAGGCCAAGGCTTGCATATATCAAGCAGCCTAAATAATAAAAAGCTCGAAATCACCCAAGTCCAAGTAACTGGAATTATAGCCATAGCTAACAAAATTCCTACTATCTCATCCCAAACAATACCGCCATGGTCATGGGCGTCCAAGTCGTTAGCGGTTTTACCGCAAATATAAATTCCAACTAAAGCTGCAATTGACACTACTGCAAGATAGCCAGTTAGAGATAAATCTACCAAAAAAAACCAAAATAAAACCCCTACTAAAGTCCCCGCTGTTCCTGGAGCTTTGGAAAATAAACCACTCCCAAAGCCAAATGCAAGCAGGTGAACTGGTTTACGTAGTAGCTGTAAAAAAGTTGGAGTAACTACATTCATTTAATACTCTCTATCATTTGTAATACTGTATTTTTGGCTACCAATATAATGAAAAAGTGTTTTAAAAATGCTGGTACCCAGTTTTTTTCGTTTCTAATAGTTTTCCATGGGCATCATAGCAACGCACTCCGAGATTTTTTGAAACATTTCCAATAAAATGTGCCTCCAGTTTACCGCTTCTTATCATAGCCTCTAAATGGTCAATATGTTTTTTTGGTACAGTGAAACATAACTCATAGTCGTCACCACCAGACAAGACCCAATCTTGGATAGAATTTTTATCTGCTATATCCATTAGCCTAGTTGAGTAAGGAATGCGCTCGAACTCTATGTTGGCACCTAAGCCGGAGGATTTGACAATATGACCAAGATCGGCAATTAAGCCGTCTGATATATCTATAGCTGCAGATGCAATATTTTGTAAGAGTAAACCTTCTTCGATTCTTGGCTCTGGTTTGAAAAATCTTGTCGTAAGCCGCTCATGTAGATCTATCAATTTACTATTTTCAGGATGAGGAAGGTTTCCAAAAAAAGAAATTGCTGCAGCTGCTTCTCCAAGAGAGCCTGTTACATAGATACTATCTTCTTCTTGAGCGCCACTTCGCTTTATAGCCTTGTCTTTAAGAACAGTCCCAAATACCTGAATAGTTATCGATAAAGGGCCTGATATCGTATCGCCACCAACTAGGGCGCAACCAAACTTTAGGGCGTCACTATGTAATGATTGGGAGAATTGGTGCAACCAGCTCTCGTCTGCTTCTGGAAGAGTTAATGCTAAAGTAAACCAATGTGGTTCTGCTCCCATAGCAGCAATATCACTAAGACTTACTCTAAGGGAGCGCTGGGCAATATCACCAGGAGAAGAGTTTTCTGGAAAATGTACATTTTCAACTAATGTATCTACAGTGGTGACGAGCTGTTTGCCCGAAGGTATATCTAAAACAGCACAATCATCTCCAACCCCTAGAGAGACTCCTTTACTTTTACCTAAAGAAGAAAAATATTTTCTTATTATTGAAAACTCATTTAAGGGCACTTTTTAAAACTCATAAAGTTAACTTACAACTATTTAGATATAATTACAGATACCAAAACTACTACATAATCAAACTGTTCTTATGTGGTCTAAAAAAATATTACTTAACATTTCTCTCGCTATTAATTTCAATGGTACGTTTTTCGAGAGCCACCTTATCAAGAATTCCATTAATATACTTATAGGTATCAGTCGGACCAAATTTTTTAGCTAGATTTACTGCCTCATTAATTACTACTTTATAAGGCACATCAATTCGAAAACATAGCTCATAACAACCTATTCTCAAAAGAGCCTTCGATACAAGATCTAGGCTCTTTGATTCACGATCAAGGTATTTTTCGTAACTAGCATCCACCTCATCCAATTTATCTGGGATACTGTATAGTAATTCTTTAAAAAAATCGGTATCCACCTTTTTCATATTATTATTATCTTTAAACTCCAGCTCTATAGAGCTGACTTCAGTGCCAGAAACTGACCATTGATAAAGAGCTTGAACTAAAAGTTCTCTAGCTTTTTTTCGAGTAGAGGGTAAAAACATAAGGACTTCCTATAAGTCGCGGAATAAATAGATCATTTCTAAGACGGCATCTGCTGCTTCTTGTCCTTTGTTGCTTTGACTTGGGGCAGAGGGTTTTTGTATACAAGAACGCTGCTTAGCCTGGTCGAGATCATCCGTGGTTAATAGACCAAAACCAACTGGTATGCCAGTTTTAAGAGCAACTTCACCAAGTCCTCTAGAAGTTTCGTTGCACACGTATTCAAAATGGGGGGTTCCACCACGAATAACGCATCCAAGAGCAATGATTCCATCGTAAGTATTAGCAGATATTCCTTTATCGCCTATTACAGCAAAGGATTTTCTCTGGGCTATTTTCTGACAAGCAAGTGGTAATTCAAAAGCGCCAGGGACTCTAAATAAGTCTATATTCTTTTTAAGAACTCCGGCAGAACTCAGTCTATTTTGTGCTCCTTTAACAAGATTATCAGTGATATCAGAATTCCATCTAGCTGCTACTATAACAATACGAGTTTCAGCTATATGAGTCTTTTTTATTTTCAAGTTATCCTTACTAGGACTGGATGTACTCATTTTTGGACTCCCGATATATGATATAAAACTCTTTATTTATATTAATCATTTAGAGTAAAAAACTATTCGCAACTTATATACTCTACTACCTCTAGATCAAATCCAGAAATTGCTATAAACCTAAACGGTGCACTAAGTAATCTCATTTTATGTACACCAAGATTCATTAAAATTTGTGAACCTGTGCCTACTTGTTGATAAACAACATCGCTAGCTTTTTTAGGTGTTGGGCTTATCATTTCATCAATACCAAAATCTATATCGTCTGCATCTTCTGGATAATAAAGAAAAACGACAACTCCTCGTCCTTCTTCTGCCACTTTCTCCATTGCCGCAGATAGGGTCCAGTTCTTATAACCCCCAGGGGACTCAATACTAAATAGATCTCTGGCTGATTTATTTATATGTACTCTGACTAACGGAGGTTCACCCTCAGAAATATCACCCATAACTAAAGCAAAGTGCTTTTCGTTACGTACTGTATCTAAATAGGTATGTAGTAAAAAATTGCCATATCGTGTAGAAATCTCTCGCTCACTAATACAATTGATAGTTTTTTCAGTCACCAATCTATAGTGAATCAAATCTGCAATCGTTCCTATTTTTAGACCGTGTTTTTTTGCAAAAATATCAAGGTCATTGCGGCGAGCCATCGTGCCATCTTCATTCATAATTTCAACAATTACTGCAGCTGACTCTAGCCCAGCTATTCTAGCTAGGTCACATCCAGCTTCAGTATGACCAGCTCGACACAAGACACCACCAGCCTCTGCCTGCAAAGGAAATATGTGGCCTGGCTGAACAATATCTTTTTGGCATGCACTATCAGCCACCGCTGCACGAACTGTCCGAGCTCGATCTGCAGCAGATATTCCAGTAGTTACACCACTAGCAGCTTCAATAGATACAGTGAAATTAGTGGCACGACTAGCTTTGTTAACACTAACCATCAAAGGCAAGTTTAATTGTCGACATCTCTGTTCTGTCAGTGTTAAGCATATAAGCCCGCGTCCATTAGTTGCCATAAAATTTATATCTTCTGGTCTCACCATTGTTGCAGCCATTACTAAATCACCCTCATTTTCACGATTCTCATCGTCCATAAGGATAACCATCTTACCTTGACGTATATCTTCGACTATTTCTTCAATACTATTAATCAACATACCTATTCTCTAATCTAAATAATAAAAAATATTAAGTACCAGCTGCAGCATCTCCGAGCATCAATCGCTCAACATAGCGTGCAATAACATCTACTTCCAAGTTAACTTTAGAGCCCGACTGATAGGTACTCATGACGGTATGCCCTAAAGTATAGGGTACGATGTTTAATTCAAACTCCGCACCATCAACCTTGTTGACTGTAAGGCTGACTCCATCAATAGTTATTGACCCTTTTTGTGCAATATACTTAGCTAGCATATCAGGCGCACGCAACCGAAAACGCTCAGAACGGGCATCTGGAAAACGGCTGACAACCTCACCTATGCCGTCTATATGACCAAGGACCAAATGACCTCCTAATCTTACATCTATGGTTAACGCACGCTCAAGATTCACCTTAGTACCGACACTCCAGCTTCCAATTGAGGTCACGGATAATGTTTCTGATGAAACGTCTGATTCGTAACCATCATCAAGTAAAGCTGCAATTGTTAGACAGACACCGTTTGTCGCTATGCTGTCGCCGAGCTGCATTTTTGATGAATCCAGACTATTAGTTTTTACTCGCAGCTTAACGTCGCCCTTATAAAAGTCCAGAGCTATAATCTCACCAACTTCCTCTATAATACCGGTAAACATAATTTACTACTTCTCTCTATTAAAATATTTAATTTTTTCTTACTTGGGCAGTTATGCGTATATCTTCACCAACCAACCTTGTATCTTTTATATCTAATTTTATACCCTGATCTAAATGGATAAAGGGTAAGCATAATAACGGTCTGGATTTATCTCCCAATAGCTTGGGTGCCATGTAGATTATAAGTTCGTCCACCAACCCCATTTGCATAAATGCACCCGCTAACGTCGGCCCTGACTCAATGAGGACATTATTACATTCTTTCTCTGCTAATGTTTTCATCAGCTTTAAAAGATCAACTTTTCCTTCACTGTTTGCAAGACATACAGTATCGACTTGCCCTGAAGTAAAAATTTGTCCAGCAATAGCTGAAGCAACTAATATATGTCCTTGGCTCGATAAAATCTTTGCATTTTTTGGCAGTTTAAGTTGGCTGTCTACCACTACTCTCAATGGTTGTTTGAGAAGCAATAGATCAGGAGATTTCGAAGCATCTTTTAATCGAGAAATTTTTTCAGATTCTTTGTACCTGACTGTCAAAGAGGGATCATCCTGCAAGATGGTGCCTATACCTGTAATAATAGCGCAATTCTTAGCGCGTAATTTTTGAACGTCCTCACGAGCATGCATGCCTGTAATCCATTGACTTTTTCCATCGCTCATTGCAGTCCGGCCATCTATACTCATAGCCATCTTAATAGTTAGCCAGGGTAAGCCATCCTGATGTCTTTTAATGTAACCCCGATTTAAGTGCTGAGCCTCAGATTCAAATAATGGACCCTCCACTAAGATCCCAGCTTTTTCTAGTCTTATAACTCCTTGTCCGCAGACTTTTGGATTAGGGTCAGTCATACCAAATACTACTCTAGAAACCCCGGATTTTATGAGCACATCCACACAGGAACCTGTTCGTCCATGATAGCTACATGGCTCTAGAGTGATATAGGCCGTAGATCCTTTAGCTGAGCTATTGAGGGATTTAAGAGCGCTGACTTCGGCATGATCTTCGCCAGATTTTTCATGCCAACCCTCACCTATAATTCTTCCGTTCTTGGAAATAATACAGCCCACAGCTGGATTTGGCATACAGGTATTTTTACCCTTAGCAGCCAATTTAAGAGCTTTAGCCATAAACTCGAAGTCATAATTACTTGGGTGATAAATACTTACCATTTGAAGTTAATCCTTGCTACCTTTTGGTCCTTTACTTTCCAATCGATCAAGTTCTGCGCGGAATTCACTAAGGTCCTGAAAGCTTCTATAGACAGAAGCAAAGCGAACATAGGCTATTTCGTCTAATTCTCTGAGTTCGGACATAACTCTTTCTCCCACCATCCTAGAGGTTATTTCTCTTTCACCTGTTGCTCTAAGATTATGCTGAATATGTGATATGGCATCTTCAATTTTATCTATACCAACGGGGCGTTTCTCGAGAGCCCTGAGGAGGCCTGCTCTTAGCTTTTCTTCATCAAAAGGTTCGCGTGTGTCATCACTTTTGATCACTCGAGGCATAACTAGCTCAGCTAGCTCATAAGTAGTAAATCGCTCTCGACACGACAAACATTCTCGCCTTCGTCTCACTTGATCACCCTCTGAGACCAATCGAGAATCAATCACTTTAGTATCTTCTGCGCTACAAAAAGGACAGTACATAGGAGTTGCTACTTTCGATTAATAATATGGAATTATATCACACTGAAATGATCCCTCAGGATCAAAAGAATAGAACTACATTTAGATTAGGGAGGTTAGAGACAAGTTCTCTCCAAATAAGGCGCATTTATTTGCTATATACTGGGAATCGACCGCATAATTCCAGGACTTTTTCTCTTATTTGGGGAATTACCGTCTCAGAAGTTTCAGCTTCTAAACTGTCCAATACGTCGCATATCCAGTGAGCAAGATCGATTGATTCTACTTCGGTGAAACCACGAGTTGTGATAGCAGGGGTACCTATTCGTAACCCAGACGTGACAAAAGGTGATCGCGGATCGTTAGGAACAGCATTTTTATTAACTGTTATATATGCCTCGCCCAAGGCTGCATCAGCATCTTTTCCGGTATATTCCTTTCCAATAAGATCGACGAGCATGAGGTGATTTTCAGTGCCGCTAGAAACAATTTTAATGTTTCGCTGTATAAAGGTAGATGCCATAGCTTTCGCATTTTTTAATACTTGTCGCTGATAAACTTTAAAGTCATCAGTCATAGCCTCTTTAAAAGAAACTGCCTTAGCAGCGATCACATGGCATAAAGGGCCTCCCTGTCCACCTGGAAAAACAGCAGAATTAAATTTTTTGGCTAAATCCTCACGATTAGTCAGAATTATTCCACCTCGAGGGCCTCGAAGTGTTTTATGTGTAGTCGATGTTACGACATCAGCAAAAGGTAAAGGACTAGGATAAACGCCTGCAGCAACAAGTCCTGCTACATGCGCCATATCAACTAATAAATAAGCTCCTACTTTGTCAGCAATTTCGCGGAAACGTTTCCAGTCTAAAATACCAGAGTAAGCAGAGAATCCAGCAATAATCATTTTTGGGCGAGACTCAATCGCTAGTCGTTCTACCTCATCGTAGTCAACCAAACCAGTCTCTGGATTTAAACCATATTGCACAGCATTATAAATTTTTCCAGAGAAACTTGGCTTGGCTCCGTGAGTAAGGTGGCCACCTGCATCGAGGCTCATACCTAAAATAGTATCACCAGCCGAACAAAGCGCTAAGAAAACTGCAGAATTTGCTTGTGATCCAGAATGGGGTTGGACGTTGGCAAACTGTACACCAAAAAGTTTTTTGGCTCTCTCAATAGCAAGCTCTTCTGTTTGATCGACAAACTCACATCCACCATAGTAGCGTTTACTCGGATAGCCTTCGGCATACTTATTAGTAAGCTTTGTTCCCTGAGCTGCCATTACAGAGGGACTGGTATAGTTTTCAGAAGCAATGAGCTCAATATGCTCTTCTTGACGTTTTGATTCGCTTTCTATTGATGCCCAAATTTCAGGGTCAAAATTTTTGATAGTTTGGTTTTTATCAAACATTTTTATCACGCAGTTGATTTAAGTTTAGTGGTTAGAAGTCTCTTTACTTACAAACAAATTGTACACAGATTAATTAGAAAATTATATGCTTTTAAGGTCATATTTAATGTTTAAAAAAAAATTTTTAAAAACTTTTTTTTCAAGCACGTTCACATATTTCTTCTATATAATCCACCAATATCATATAACGCTGAACTTAGTTGCCCTAAAGAGTTTAATTTCGCTGCCTCCATGAGGCATTCAAACGTATTTTCCTGATTTAATGCTACTAGTTTTAGTTTAGCCAGTGATTCTTTGGCGCTATCTTTGTTGAGAAGAATGTGGGCTTTTAAACTATCCACTTGGAGTTTTTTCTCTGCGTTATCAGAGCGTGCTAACTCGCGGCCTTCTATTATTTCCTTTTCATCTTCTTTGGGTAAAAAAGTGTTTATACCAATTAGAGGAAGAGTGCCGTCATGCTTTTTTTGCTCATAGAGCATACTTTCCTCCTGAATCTTACCTCTCTGATACATAGTATCCATAGCTCCTAAAACTCCACCTCGCTCAGAGATTCTGTCAAATTCAGCATAAACAGCCTCTTCTAATAAATCCGTCAATTGCTCCACTATAAACGATCCTTGCCATGGGTTTTCACAAAAATTTAGACCAAATTCTCGATTGATTATCAACTGTATCGCCATGGCCCGACGAACTGACTCTGATGTTGGTGTAGTGATAGCTTCATCATATGCATTAGTGTGCAAACTATTAGTGTTATCAAATATTGCATATAGCGCCTGTAAAGTTGTACGAATATCGTTAAAACTCATCTCCTGTGCATGCAAACTACGACCAGAAGTTTGAATATGGTATTTGAGCATCTGACTACGAGTATTTCCTCCATATCTTTCCTTCATAGCTCTAGCCCAAATGCGACGAGCAACTCTACCCATAACTGAATACTCAGGGTCCATTCCATTAGAAAAAAAGAAGCTAAAACTTGGAACAAAATCGTCTATTTTCATCCCTCGTGATAAATAATACTCCACTAAAGTGAATCCGTTTGATAATGTAAATGCTAGTTGTGACACAGGATTAGCCCCTGCTTCAGCAATATGGTATCCGCTCACTGAGACACTATAATAATTTTTAATTTTATTCTTGATAAAATATTCCTGAACATCACCCATCATACGCATTGCAAAATTTGTTGAAAAAATACAAGTGTTTTGAGCCTGATCTTCCTTTAAAATATCAGCTTGCACAGTTCCACGAACAGTAGATAACGCCTCAGCTTTTATTCTGGTATAGGTTTTTTTATCTACTAGTTTATCGCCGGTAATACCTAGCATGGCTAAGCCTAACCCGTTATGCCCATCTGGTAGTTTTCCCTCATAACTGGGTCTCTTTCCATGCTTAAAAAATTTGCGTATGCACAATTCGGCTTCATCCCATAAGTCATTCTCTTTTAGATAAATTTCTACCTGTTGATCAACTACTGCGTTCATAAAGAAGGCCAAGATCATTGGAGCAGGACCGTTTATCGTCATAGAGACAGACGTTTTTGACGAGCAGAGGTTAAAACCAGAATATAGTTTTTTCATGTCGTCTAGTGTTGCAATTGAAACTCCAGAATTACCAATTTTCCCCCAAATATCTGGACGTGTATCAGGATCAGCGCCATAAAGTGTTACGGAGTCAAAAGCAGTAGAAAGGCGTGTAGAAGGTAAATCCTCAGATATATGATGAAATCTGCGATTAGTTCTCTCTGGTGTACCCTCACCAGCAAACATTCTAGAGGGATCTTCTCCCGAACGACGATAAGGAAATACACCAGCTGTATATGGGTAATTTCCTGGTAAATTCTCTGCAAGTAAAAATTTTAGTACTTCACCCCAGTCTTGGTACTGAGGTGCTGCAACCTTTGGAATCTGAAGTTGACTTAATGATTCTATAAAATTATCTCCCACAATTTCTTTACCCCTTACAAGGTATGAGTATCTATCTGATTCTATATCGGATTTTTTTTCATTCCATCCTTGTAAAAGATGTATCGACTCGCCTGTAATCCCAACCAGAGCATTTTGATATGTCAGGCGTATTATATGTAATGTCTTATCAGGGTCTGACTTGTCTATCTCAGACTCCATATATTTTTCTAAGGGCTTTGGAAGCATCTTATCTTTAAGCTTTGATAAAATGGAGTAAGCTTGAAACGCTTCGGTGGCTAGCTCAGTTTGAGCTTTGTTTTTCAAACCAATTTGACGACCATCTTCACTAATATCGGCAAGATAACGAATTCGATTTTCAGGAATAAGAGTAACTGATTTGGAGTTGATGGAGTGTTTATTTAACGTTGGAATCCAAGATTTTTTATCTAATCCTTTTTTATCTACAATAAGCCTGCATAAATTATAAAAAGCGTAACTAAGGCCTGGATCATTAAATTGACTAGCAATAGCTGGATAAACAGGTATCTCTTCAACAGCGCAATTAAACGCGTTGTGATTTCTACGCCACTGCTTTCGAATATCACGCAGTGCATCCTCAGACCCTCTTTTTTCATATTTATTTAAAATAACTATATCGGCATAATCAACCATATCTATTTTTTCTAACTGGGTCGCTGCACCATAATCGCTAGTCATGACGTAGACTGAAAGGTCAACAATATCAACTATCTGGGAGTCACTTTGTCCGATTCCTGCTGTTTCGACAAACACTAGATCATAACCGACTGATCTTAGAAATAGAGAGACATCTTCAAGTACCTCATTGGTTGCCAGATGTTGTCTTCTTGTAGCCATTGACCGCATATATACATTGGAAGAAGAGAGGCTATTCATTCGAATCCGGTCACCTAATAATGCTCCTCCTGTTTTTCGACGAGTTGGATCAACGGCTAAAACAGCAATACGCATATCTGGCCTATACCGTAAAAATCTTTCTAGCAGCTCGTCAACAACGCTACTTTTTCCTGATCCGCCTGTGCCAGTGACCCCAACCACGGGTGTTTTACAAATTGCAGATTTCCAGATAATTTTTAGAGAGGCAAGTACGTCACCTGATATATTTCCGTTCTCTATGGCTGAAATAGTCTGAGAGATTTTTATCTCATCATCGATATCTGGTTGAAGAAAATATGTTTTTTGATCTTCTGTGCCTATTATCTGTTCTTTATTAATCGGAGATGTCTCAATAATTCTGAATAAATCGTCTATCATTCCAACTAGGCCCATTTCCATACCTTGCGCAGGATGATATATACGACTCACCCCTGCTAATTCTAATAATTGTATTTCTTCGAGTGTAATAGTACCGCCGCCGCCGCCAAAAACTTTTATGTGTTCTGCCCCGTTATCTTTAAGCAGCTCTAATAAATAAGTAAAGTACTCCATATGGCCACCCTGATATGAGCTGATAGCTATAGCATCGACATCCTCCTGAATAGCAGCATGAACAACTTCACTCACACTTCTGTTATGCCCAAGGTGAACAACCTCAGCACCCTTGGATTGAATTAATCTACGAATTACATTGATGGCTGCATCATGCCCATCAAAGAGTGAAGTGGCTGTAATAAAACGAAGTGGCTTTGAAGCTTTGTGCACTTTTGTCTTTCTTATTAGATTTTTCATCAATAATACCCCATGCTCAAGTAACTCTAATGTGCAATATTGAGGTATTGTCCGGTAATAAACAATTCCTGTCAGCTATCTGTTTCCGTTAGAATGTAATCTAGACTAACAATTGAATACTTAAAACTATGGCTCAATACGTTTATACGATGAATCACGTTAGTAAAATTGTTCCGCCAAAACGTGAGATTTTAAAAGATATTTCATTATCATTTTTTCCAGGCGCCAAAATTGGTGTCCTTGGTCTTAATGGATCTGGAAAATCAACGCTCCTAAAGATCATGGCTGGTCTTGATAACGATATTCAGGGCGAAGCAAGGCCAATGCCGGACATCAAAGTAGGTTACCTGCCTCAAGAGCCTCAACTTAATCCAGATAAAAATGTGCGTCAAAATATTGAAGAAGGGCTGTGCGAGGCAATTGAAGCTCTAAAGGAAATTGAACAGCTCTACTTAGACTATGCTGAACCAGATGCCGATTTTGATAAACTTGCTAAGCGTCAAGAGCAACTAGAGGGTATTATTGAGTATTGGGATGCACACAATTTAGATCATTTGTTGAGTATTGCGGCAGACGCTCTAAGACTACCTCCATGGGATGTAGGTATAACTGCACTTTCTGGAGGAGAAAAAAGACGTGTTGCTCTCTGTCGCTTGCTTCTTTCTAAACCCGATATGATTTTACTCGATGAGCCTACTAACCACTTAGATGCTGAATCTGTATATTGGTTAGAAAATTTTCTTGAGGAATTTTCAGGTACTGTTGTTGCTGTAACTCATGACCGATATTTTCTTGATAATGTTGCTGGTTGGATTTTAGAGCTTGATAGAGGTCAAGGTATACCTTATGAGGGAAACTACACTAATTGGCTGGAAACAAAAGAGCGGCGTCTCGATATAGAAAAGAAACAGGAAGATGCTCATCAACGAACCATCAAAAATGAGCTTGAATGGATTCGACAAAATCCTAAAGGTAGGAATACAAAAAGTAAGGCTAGGTTATCCCGTTTTGAAGAAATGAATTCACAAAATTTTCAAAGCCGTAATGAAACTAATGAAATCTACATACCTCCTGGGCCAAGACTAGGAGACAATGTTATTGAATTTGAGACTGTTAGTAAAAGCTTTAATGATCAGCTATTACTCGATAACTTATCCTTTAGCATTCCAAAAGGGGCTATTGTCGGGATAGTAGGAGGCAATGGCGCGGGAAAATCTACACTCTTCAAAATGATTTGCGGAATGGAAAAACCTGATAGTGGAAATATCATTATTGGCAATTCAGTCAAATTAGCGTTTGTAGAGCAAAGTAGGGAAAACTTAGATGATAGCCAAACTGTATGGGAAGCAATATCAGATAAGCAAGATAATCTTAAGATTGGAAGCTATGAAATATCATCAAGAGCGTATGCTGGAAGGTTTAACTTTAAAGGCAATGATCAACAAAAAAAAGTCGGAGAGCTTTCTGGCGGAGAACGAGGAAGGCTTCATTTGGCTCTTACTCTCAAACAAGGAGCAAATGTTCTTCTATTAGATGAGCCTTCTAACGATTTGGATATTGAAACACTCAGAGCGCTAGAAGAAGCTATTCAGAATTTTCCTGGTTGTGTAATGGTAATTTCCCATGATCGATGGTTTTTGGACAGAATTTCTACACATATCTTAGCCTATGAAGGCAATAGTGAAACTGTATTGTTTGAAGGAAACTACACCGAGTACCATGAAGATTACATAAAAAGAAAGGGTTCAGACTCGAAACCAAAGCGGATTAAGTACAAACGGTTAAAAACTAGCTAACAAGAATAATATGCACCTAGTGCCGTTCAGTCCCGACACTAATATTAACTAAGTGGCTATTAATCAGATTTTTTATACAGGTGAAGATGTAAGGGCTCTCCCGATTCTGGGGTCCAGTCGAAGCCCAACTCATCGAGTTGTAACATCTTTGCTTCCGTTAACCAACTATAAACCATATCTATTCGTTGCTTAATAACCCACTGACCTAAGGCTAGTTCACCTGTTATAGAATCTTCTTCCGTAACGTAATCTGAAGGAACCAAACAATCACCGTTCTCTTCTTTATATACTGCTAAAACAGCAAATGCTCTTTTCCAGTCATACTCACGAAGGTCCCAAACATAATCAACTGTACAGAGTCGCTGGTATTTTTCTCTTGGATAATTTCCTTCTGTAAGTCTTTGCGCTCTAGTCCAAGTACCAAGCTCATAGTGCTCATGTTCCGTAAGATAATTTTCAGGCACTAGGCTATCGCCAAATTCAGCTCTGTACTTTTGTATTTCAGCAAATCCTTTTTCCCAATGCGGCTCATGCGGATCCCAAACGAATTTTAGTTCATCTAAGCGATTTATTTGATCTTCGGTTAATAAACCGTTTGAACGATCTTGACGTAATTTAAGGAGCCAGAAACCTAACGTAAAGCCATCCTCGGTGGAATAGAACTGAGGGACCAAAGTATTAGTTTCTTCTTTTCTGTATTCTGCCAAGTGCTTATAGGCAACATCCCAAGGAGTGCTTTCTGTTTCTTTTAATCTTGTTGCTAAGTCTTTATACATAATCTGTTTTCTTCTTAATTATTTCCGAATCGCCATTAAGGGTTAAATTAATATACATTAACACATTAGTAACGATCAAATGTATATAATTGGCAATTATAGTAAGAGATGGAAACTTTACCAGCAAAATTATCGATGATTGATAACTTTTTATTAGGAAAAAATTATGACAAATAATGATGTGTTACGACGCATTCGCTATATCCTTGATTATAACGATAAAACTATGCTTTCTATTTTTAGTTTAGGAGGCCGAAATATATCGCTAGAACAACTTAAGCAACAACTTAAAAAAGATATCGATTCGGATTTTCTTAATTGTAGTGATATTAATCTTGCTTCATTCCTGAATGGATTAATTATTAAAAAAAGGGGGAATAAAGATGGCTTGAGACCTCAAGCTGAAAAAAATATTACAAACAATATGATATTTACTAAATTAAAAATTGCATTTAATTTAACATCAGATGATATTTTAGAGATTCTCAGCTCGATTGACTTTCATTTGAGCGCACATGAACTAAGTTCTTTTTTCCGAAAACGAACACATAAAAATCATAGAGAATGCAAAGATCAGGTTCTACGTAATTTTCTAAAAGGGTTACAGGTCAAGTACAGAGATCAGGATAACCTAGAAGAAATAGAGCCTAACTCTATATGGAAGCCTCTTCCATCTTATAAAAAGTAACCAGCCTTTATATTTTATAAGTCATACCTGTATGCTTATAAAATATAAGAAACATCATAAAGTACAACTGAGACATAGTACTTTTTTTATTATTTGGCATAAATTTTGCATTACTAATAGTTAGTGGGATTAAAAATCCATTTAATTGATTAATTATTAAATAATCGATCAAAAATAGTGCATTTTACTACTCACAGTGCACCAATATAGCTAAAAGGATCTCATATCATGATTAAAAGATTAGACCGGAAATTTTTATCTATCTCATTATTCCTAGCTCTAATGATTCCTAGTATTGGTTATACAGAATCACTTAATAGCGGAAACACAGCTTGGATGATAACTGCAACTGCGCTAGTTTTATTTATGACTATACCAGGGCTATCCCTTTTTTATAGCGGGTTAGTTCGCGTCAAAAATGTTCTCTCTGTGCTCATGCAATGCTTTGCTATAACTTGTATCTCATCACTGATCTGGCTTGTTTGTGGCTATAGTTTAGCATTTGGTGATGGAGGGGAATTTAATAGCTGGATTGGAAATTTAAATAATTTGATGCTTGCGAATATTTTTGAAGATACATTAAGTGGCGATATTCCCGAGTCTGTTTTCGTTATGTTTCAAATGACATTTGCTGTCATTACGCCTGCTTTGATAATTGGAGCGTTTGCCGAACGAGTGAAATTCTCTGCAGTACTAATATTTAGCAGCTTATGGTTAATTCTGGTTTATGTGCCTATAACTCACTGGGTATGGGGTGGTGGCTGGCTGATGCAATTAGGTCTTTTAGATTTTGCTGGTGGGACTGTTGTACATATAACGGCTGGAACGGCTGCAGTGGTAGCAGCTTTGGTGGTAGGTAATCGTAGAGGTTTCCAGCAGCAACCTATGACACCTCATAACTTAACATTAACGGTCATTGGGGCGGGGATGCTTTGGGTGGGCTGGTTTGGATTTAATGCTGGCTCAGCATTAGCAGCTAATGGAGATGCTGGCATGGCGATGCTTGCAACTCACATAGCTGCAGCTACAGGATCTTTATCATGGATGATGATGGAATGGTTAAAGCATGGTAAGCCTTCTGTTTTAGGTATTGTAACTGGAATGGTTGCAGGTCTTGGGACAATAACACCAGCCTCAGGTTTTGTAGGGCCAGGTGGAGCATTAATTATTGGCTTTTCAGCAGGTATTGTTTGCTACTATGCTACACAATTAATAAAACAAAAATTTAAAATTGATGACTCATTAGATGTTTTTCCTGTACATGGTGTAGGAGGTATCTTGGGAACTCTATTAGCCGGATTTTTCATCTCGAGCGAGCTCGGGGTGTTCAGTGGGCAAGGCCTACCTGAGGGACTAACCATACTAAATCAACTAAATATTCAAATAATCGGGGTACTGAGCACTCTCTTTTACACCGCTGTCGTTACTTATATTTTACTTAAGGTTATAGATTCTACGGTTGGTCTTCGCGTTTCCAAAGAGGATGAAGATTATGGTCTAGACATAACCCAACACAATGAACGTGGTTATGACCTATAAATTGCATAATTAACTGGCGGACAATCAAGATATTAGGTAGCGAGTGAGCCCTATTTAATTTTCTTGGTTGCGAGTTTTCTCCAAAAAATTACACATTTTTTCTGCTCCGTCTAAAATTCTAGGCCCATGTCTTACCAGTAAGTCCGGATCTATAAAATATATCTGTCTATTTTTCACGGCTTTCATTGAAGACCTATCTTCCCAACTTCTTAGCCATTTTTCTTGATTTTTTTTCTTGGCTCCTGCTATCACAACCTGAGGATCAGACCTCACCAACGATTCTAAACTAACCTTAAGTGCTACCGGTATGGCTTCAGTAAAAATATTAAATCCTCCACATAATTTTACTACGTCAGATATTAGGTGACGGCCGCTCAGGGTCATAATCGGATTATCTGAGAGTTGATAAAAAACGTTAACTTTCGGCTTATTACTATAATTTTCTTTGAGTGTATCCAGCCTATTCATAAATTTATCTGCTTCATGTTCACCCCTATTTTTTGCACCCAACAAAATACCAAATTTTCGAATTGTTGATGCCACCCCCTCAAGTTTAGTTGGTTCGGAAACATAAACTTTAAAACCTAGTGATCTCAGCTTACTTATTGTTTCTGAACCATTGCCTGAAGCCCAAGCTAGGATTAGATCTGGTTGCATTTTAACTATAGATTCGTAACTAACAGTGTTGTATGAGCCTATGCGAGGAATTTTTTTTGCTGCTTCAGGGTAATTACTAAAACTCATTACCCCTATTAACTTATCCCCCTGGCCTATGGTAAAAACTAGTTCTGTAAGGTGAGGAGAAAGACTAATTATCCTCTGTGCTGGTTTCTTTAATATAACTTCACTACCTGCATCATCAGTGAGAGTTACATCAGCAGTTACATGAGATAAAAAAATTACGTTGAATCCTAGGGCAAGCACCCAGCTAATGCATCCAATTGATTTTTTATTCATGTAAAAGCCTTTCTTATAAAAATAAAATATAAACTTACTGTAAAAATTACTGACGAGAACTTTAGTTATGTTGTAATAAGAATCTTTTCGTTTTCAGGGTTTTCCTGAACTTTTACTTGTACACCAAAAACCTGCTGAATATTTTCTACCGTAAATACTTCTTTTGGTGAACCGGTTTTTACTGATTTTCCGCATTCCATCATTATGATCTGATCGGAGCACTTTGCTGCTAAATTTAAATCATGCATCACCAATACAATTCCGATGCCTTGAGAGGCACAACTACTGATGATTTCTAATGTTAGTTTTTGATGAGCTAGATCAAAAGAAGATGTTGGTTCGTCTAAAATTAAAAAACGATCGTAGTTATCTTCTTGTTTTGTATCCGGCTCCCATATTTGAGCAAGGACTCTGGCTAACTGTATGCGTTGTTTTTCACCACCTGACAATTTAACGTAGAGACGATCTGCGAGATAAGTTGCATCTACACTTTTTAAGGCGGCATTTACAATCTCATAATCTTTTATCAAGCCACTTTTATGAGGAGTTCTGGCCAGCATAACTACTTCTTCGGCAGTAAAAGGAAAATCTAATGACGAATGCTGTGGCAGAACTGATAAAAATTTAGCTCGGTCGACAGGATCCCAATTTTTAATATCTCGACCATTCAATTTTACAGAGCCGGATGTAGGGGAAATATCGTTTGCCAAGCAACGAAGTAAAGTTGTTTTACCCGCGCCATTGGGACCCACTATTGTTGTAACTTTTCCTGGAAAAACAGAAACACTAACTTCCCTCAACAAAAAGGTTCCAGAATAATTTAGTGATAACTTATCAGCCTCCAGGGACATAAATACTATCTCGGCACTCGATGGTAATTTTTAGTAAGAAGCCAAAAGAAGAATGGTACACCCAAAAGTGCAGTTAAAATACCAGTGGGTAGCTCAGCTGGTGCAGCTATAGTACGCGCAATACTATCAGCTACTATTAAAAGAATTGCACCAAGTGCCGCTGAACTAGGTATCAAGTATTTATGATTGGGGCCAATAACCATACGTACCATATGCGGAACTACAAGGCCGACGAAAGAAATCATGCCGGCCACTGCAACAGATGCACCAACTCCTATTGCTGTTATTAAAATAATTCGTTTTTTCACTCTTTCAGTATCTATGCCTAGGTGTCGTGCTTCTGATTCACCTAGCAAAAACGCATTAAGAGCCTGGCTCTGACTGGGCAGCGTGACTAAGAGTAAGGTTGCGGCAAGTCCGGCTACTCCTACGTGAAACCAATTAGCTGCACCTAAACTTCCCATTTGCCATAAACTCATACGCCTTAACATTTCATTGTCTGCAATAAAGCTAAATATTCCATTCAAGGCGCCGGCTAATGCACTAATTGCGATACCGACTAGCAGCATAGTCGGAACAGAGGTTCCGTTAGAAGAAGTCGATAATCGATAGACCAAAAGTACAGCTAAAGCTCCACCTATAGATGCACCAAAAGCGATAAAAGTAAGCCCAAAAAAACTACTGCCATGAAGCCAAGTGCCACCAAATACAATTATGAAGCCAGCCCCTGCAGAAGCACCGCTTGAGACACCAATTAGGGAGGGGTCTGCTAAGGGATTCCTAAATAATCCCTGCATGACTGCTCCGCAACATGCCAAACAAGCTCCTACTAGGGCTGCCAAAACTACACGCGGGAACCTAATTACAGTCAGGATTATCTCTTCATGTGAAGTGCTCGTTTGGCCTAGCATATGGCTGTTAGCATTTACCAAGCTGAGTATGCTTAAAAGCGACTCTAAAAACTTAGTGGGAGAAATAAAAACAGGTCCGATTAAAACAGCAAAAATCATCACTGGTAGCAATGAAAAAAAGAGGACCAGCGTGAATTTACGGGGTTTTATGCCTCTCAAAAATCTTTCTCCAGTCTAATAATCTACACCTTTTCGGGCCTTTATATTGACCTGATAGGCATGCTTTACATCTTTAATTTCTGAGACGGTATCAGCTATATCTTTTAGAGAATTACCACCACCCCTGCCTGTAACTACAACGCTTTGACTTAGAGGTCGATTCGATAGGGCGTTAATTACCATAGATTCATCAAGGTATTTATAACTGAGCATATAGGTCAGTTCATCTATAACAACGAGATGATAACTTGGGTCGGACAGCATCGGTTCAACTACTTTCCAGGTGGCTTGTGCTGCAGCAATATCAGCATCACGATCCTGAGTATCCCAAGTAAAACCTGTACCCATTTGATAAAACTCGACCTGAGGGCAATGATCTCTTAGGTATAGTTCTTCACCTGATAGCTGCTGACCTTTTATGAACTGCACTACCCCAACTTTATACCCATAACCAAGAGAGCGGACAACCATACCAAAAGCAGAGCTACTTTTACCTTTTCCGTCACCGGTAAGGAGAATCATAACGCCTCTCTCCTCGTCACATGCTTCAATATGCTGGTCTACTTTTTCTTTTAATTTTTGCATTTTGCGTTTTTGACGCTCAGCTTGGTTTTCATCAGCCATTGTATTGCCCTCAAGTATCTATTACCGATCAACTATAACTCATAAGAAAGCTTTAATACCCAATTAGAGCCATCCATATGATAGCTTTCACTAACAGTCCTATAATGCTTATCGAACACATTATTAGCTTTCAACTGCATTTTAACCTTTTCGGCGAGCTGGTAACTTAAACGAAAATCTAATAGACCATAGCCTCCCAAGCTCGCGGTATTAGTTGTATTAGTATAGCGCTTACTAGTTGCATTGAAAGATGCTCCTGCATCCCAGTGAGAAAAACTACGATCAATATCGAAAGTAAATTTCTTTTGAGCGCGTTTTTGAAGCAACTTATCTGTTTTTTGATTGCGTGGATCTGTGTAAGAAAAACTGGTAGTAATATCCCATCCACCAAGATTTGTGTCAGCCCTAAACTCACCACCTTTAATTTTAGCACTAGCGACATTACTAGGGACCCATTGATATGGATATGCCTCTGTAGGAGTAGGGGCCCATTCAATAAGATTATCGATGCGATTCTGATAAATAGAAGCTTCCCATTTCCATGTAGAATAATCTCCCCTAACTCCCAGTTCAAAGATTTCAGAATCCTCTGGAAGTAGATCTGGATTACCAGCAGAATAAGCACCAATTGGCCAATATAAATCATTGAAGGTTGGTGCCTTGAAGCCTTCTGCCCAACTTATCGTAACTCGATGACTCTTTCCTAGCTGTGCCCCTAAGGCAAAGTTACTAGTATCCTGTTTTCCAGTCTCCTCGTTATCATCCTCACGGAACCCTAGAATGAAATCAAAAATAGAGAATTTTCCTTGATATTGAGCAAAATATGCACGATTCATTCTATCTTTAACTAAAGTACCCTGAGCATCAGTATATGTAGTACTAGCAATTAATTCATCATCATAAAGGTCGACACCAAATGTGACTAATTGACCATCAAATATTTCGATATCATTTTGCCAAGAATATTGATCTTTAGTTGTACGGAAATTTGTTAAATGTGTCCCATTTACAGCGTTAGTGTCATCAATATCATCCATAGATCGACCTATAGAAATTTTAGATTGCCACCAATCTGTTAAAGGGGCGCTAATATTAAACCCTATATTTTGTATGGTGCTATCTGAATAAGGATCAGTTCCCTGTGAAAATGCATTATCGTAATAATTACGGGATTGGGCTTCTAAAATACCTAGCCCTACATCCACCCCATTATCAAATGTATATCCAAAGTTAGCGTTAATTGAACGATTTCTATAGCCATCACCATCTCGGTTCTGTTCCCTATCATCCAGCTGTGCGTCTATCCCATCTGTTTCCAGATATGATAAATCCAGCGAATAGCGTAACTGATTGTATGCTCCACGCGTTGATATGGCAGTTCTTTTCAAGACGTTAGACCCCAACTCAGTAGATATAATTGTTGAAGGTTTAAAGTCACCTTTTTTGGTGAATATTTGAATTACTCCTCCTATTGCATCACTGCCATAAATGCTTGATTTGGCGCCACGTACGATTTCTATTCGTTCTATCTGGCTGGGATCTATAAATTGAAAAGATGTACTACCTAGGCTAGCAGAATTAAAACGTTGTCCATCAATTAAAAATAAGGCATGTCCTGTATTTGAACCACGAATAAATAAACTAGGAACGGATCCTGCTGCTCCATTACGAGCTATGTCAATACCGGGAACATGCTGGAATAAATCAAGTAAATCTGTTGGTTGATATCTCTCAATATCTGCAGTATTTATGACCGTTGTTGAAGAGAGCACCTTAGTTATTGTTTGTGGCGTACGTGTAGCAGTAACCACAACTTCTGCAATACTCTCTTCTGTAGTTTTTGTATCTGCAGAAACTGAAATTGAAACGACAGCTAAAATCAATGCACTAGTAAAAAAATTCTTCATTAAAAATCCTCTATGTTCGACCCCGAACAAAAATTGGAAAAAATTATCCATGAGGAAGTAGCTGCGTAGAGAAAAAAATAGAATCAAATTAAAAAATTAGATGCCATAGCAAAACTCACGCCACCACACCCCGTGGTTCGTTTGTATAGCTATAGGCCGGTCTCCGGACTTATGAGTAGTTTTCTAGCTAAATTACCTTCCCATACTTTAGTACAGTGGTTTTTAGATTTAGCATCTAATCTGCAATTTACAAGCAGATTTCTCATTTACCGTTGCGGGGGCAGTATCAGAATCATTGGTTGCTAGTATTACTAGGCTTCAATTCACTAATTTCCCGTTTCACCCAACTTACAGATCTGCAGATTGGGCACCTACTGCATTAACAAGTTTGCAAATTAACGTGATAGAACTCAAATGTCAATTAGATAATATCTTAATACAAAGCTTCAATAGCATCTGTTAATTTACGGACAGTAATAATTTCCATTCCCGAAATTGACTTTTTAGGAGCATTTCCTACAGGCACAACGGCTCTTTTGAAACCATGTTTTGAAGCTTCTCTTAAGCGTTCTTGGCCATTAGGTACCGGACGAATCTCCCCAGATAAACCAACCTCACCAAATACAACTAGGTCTCTGGGTAATGGTCGATCTCGAAAACTAGAAATTACTGCAAGTATTAAAGCAAGATCAGCGCTAGTTTCAAAAACTTTTACTCCACCAGCAATATTCACAAAAACATCTTGGTCGCCAACCATAACGCCGCCATGACGATGTAATACAGCTAACAACATTGCTAAACGATTATGCTCTAGTCCTACCGTTACTCGTCTTGGATTCCCTAGATGACTTGGATCAACTAAAGCTTGCAGCTCCACCAATAATGGTCTGCTTCCCTCCCAAATTACCATCACTAAACTACCAGAAGCTATCTCATCACCTCTTTGCAAAAAAATTGCTGAGGGATTTGATACTTCTTTTAGGCCTTTATCTGTCATAGCAAATACGCCTAATTCATTAACAGCTCCAAAACGGTTTTTATTACAACGAAGTGTCCTAAAATTACTATTACTCGAGTCCTCCAGCATCATTGAGCAATCAATCATATGCTCTAAAACTTTTGGTCCAGCCAGCGAGCCATCTTTAGTTACATGTCCAACTAGTAGCAAAATAGTATTCGTCTCTTTAGCATAACGAATTAGCATAGCTGCACTTTCTCTAACCTGAGAAACACTACCAGGTGCAGAAGAAACATCATCCAAATGCATAACTTGGATAGAGTCCACTACTAAAATTTTTGGGCAATAATCTACAGCAGTAGCACATATAACTTCAACTGAGGTTTCCGCCATAATTTTTAACTTATCTGAGGGTAAGCCTAATCGATCTGCTCTCATTGCTATTTGCTGAGGAGACTCTTCGCCTGTGACATATAGTGATTTATGTTCTTTGGCTAATTGACATAGATGTTGAAGTAATAATGTACTTTTTCCAGCTCCTGGCTCACCTCCAACTAAAATACATGAACCTGGGACTAGTCCTCCACCTAAAACTAAATCAAATTCAGCAGTTCCTGTTGGTATTCTTGGAATCTCATCAAGGGCTATTTCAGATAAGGTGCTTATCGAGCCGTTTGCTGCGCCTGCAAAGCCAGCATACCTAACAGCTGGGGAATTCTTGGAGCCAGACAATCTTAGTTCTGTAAGAGTATTCCATGCCAAGCACTCTCCGCACTGGCCCTGCCATTTTGTAAAATCAGCACCACAGTCATTACATACATAAGTTGATATTTTCTGCTTTGCCAATTTCAATACCTCCATTAATCATTCTTTATTCTATCATGAGAATTTACATAAAATCCTATGAGAAAAACATGTTTATGTTGCCTTTAATCACATCAAAAGAAGAATTGATGTAAGATTATTCTATAAAAAAATATTTAAGAATTACTGAAAAATTCTATAGTAATTCACTATCCTTAATTCTTTAAATAAACTTATATAAAAATTTCTGATAGAGTGTTTGGTATGTCATTAATTCCAGAAAAAATGCTTTCAATATCACCCTCTCTAGCAGCTACAATTGGTTTAGAAGAAGCTGTGTTGTTGCAAGCACTAGGTGAAATTTCTCAGCATAGCAAAAAAGAACTTTTTGATGACCATCACTGGGTTTCCTCCAGCCTAGAACAGCTCAATGGAGTCACTCCTTTCTGGGATTCCACTATGCTGCAGCGTATTATCTTTAGTCTTCGCGATAAGGGTGTTTTATTGATTTCTTCTTCACCGATTCTTGAAAGCTGTGAGCTTCGTTTCGCTTTTAATGAAACAGAAACCTCAAATAAATCATCAGTTAAAAAAGAAAAGAAGGTTGTAGTAGAAGGTTTTTATCAAAGACCAGGTGCAAAAACTATACCTCGATCATGGTCTCCGGAAACAGAGGTTCTTCGTCAGTTAGAGCAATATAATATTCCATCCCAATTTATTAATGATCAACTACCAGAATTTGTTATTTATTGGTCTGAACGGAATGACCCTCAGTTTAGCTGGGGATCAAAATTTATTAAACATGTGCTTCGTTTATGGCGTAATCACCAAACAGAGAATACAAAACTAGACTTGCAGGTTCTAATGGATGCTGATTGGCGACCCTCTGAAGATGCCATGGAAATTCTTGTGAAACAAGCAGGAGTAAATGGTAACTTTATCGAAGATGCAATACCAGAATTTATCCTCTACTGGCTAGAGCGAGGAGATAAATCTAATATTTGGAATAGCCGATTTGTAACTCATATAAAACGCCAATGGTCGCAATTTACTGCTGCAACTGAGCAAGATTCTGATCCAAGACTGTTGCCTCAGAACTGGGAGCCAAGCGAAGAACTTTACGAAGTTCTAGTTCTTGCCAATATCCCAAGAGATTTTGCTCAAAGATTGTCGCCCGAATTCATTCTATACTGGAGAGAAAAGGGGCAAGCTCACAATTCATGGAATACAAAATTTTTACAGCAGGTAAAGCGAGAGTGGTCACGACAGAAATCACCTTCTTCACAGGTAACAAGATATGAAAAAAAACAACGATCTGATCGATCAAACAGTACAAGAGGTAGCAACCTCATCGACGAACTCAGCGATAGAAGCTGGGCAAGCAACTAGTCACTCATCTGAGCTAATAGACACTATAAATCAGGTGTTTGCCCTATTTAGGGTGAACTATCACAATCAATTTTATAGTGCCTACGCTGATTCAGATTTACTGAATCAAGCAAAGCGTTTATGGCTAGATTCATTGTCCTACTTTACAGAAAAACAAATACTTCAGGGGGCAAAAAAAATTATAAGGACTTCAGAGTACCTGCCGACGCTAAATCGTATGCTCGAATGTTGCGAAATTTCCGATGAAGATGGGAACTTACCGAGTCCAGAAAAAGCTTACATGGAGGCATGCACTGCAGGATCTCCTAAATCTGATGTCAAATGGTCACATTTAGCGATTTATTATGCTGGGGAAGAAACTGGATGGTATAGGCTTAGAAATGAGACCAGATCTAGTAGCTACCCAGTATTCTTAGATAACTATCGACGCATCTGCCGAGAAGTTTACAAAGGTAGGCGCCTAGAAACTCCCAACCCTTCAATAAAAAAAGACGGCCCTAAATCAGAACTAAGCAATGCTGAGCTCAAAGTGAAGTTAAAATTATTAAAAAAAGAGCTTGGTTTTGATTGAAACTACTTTTGCCAGTAGACAATTGTTTTATGAAAAAACGATAGTGACTTCATGCATCAATCTATATTCTTAACTTCAGCCTTGTCGACTTTTTGAAAGCCCCTTGGTAATTTATTACCTCTTCTACCTCGTTCTCCTCGATAATGTTCTAAATCAGATAATTTTAGACCTAAATATCGCTTTCCAGAATAAATAAGAAGTTGCTGATCCTGGCCAATAACGGCTACGGCAACCATAAACTCATCTCTTGATTGAAGTCTAGAGGAGGGTATACCAATTAATTTATTTCCTTTTCCTCGGGCAAGCTGGGGTAACTCTGTGAGAGGAAAAACTAACATGCGGCCCTCGTTACTGACTGCAATCACTAAATTTTTATTAATATCAGATATGGGTACTGGCGAAAGCACCTTGCCCCCTTTAGGAACTGAAATTGTTGATTTTCCTGAACGATTTTTCGTTTGCAAGTTATCAAGTTTCGCTATGAAGCCATAACCTGCATCTGTTGCTAAAAGTATATGCTGATTACCATCGCCCATAATTAAACCATTAAACGTTACGCCAGAAGACGCGTTTAATCTGCCTGTTACTGGTTCGCCATGTCCACGTGCCGACGGAAGCGAATGAGCAGAAATAGAGTATGTTCTGCCTTCAGAATCTAATAAAATTACGTTTTGATT
>Ga0308007_10000213_pt1 | contig 26359 bp, 17 predicted proteins | sample Neamet71_FD_203152 | JGI IMG/M metagenome (GOLD analysis project Ga0308007, IMG submission 203152) | Marine microbial communities from water near the shore, Antarctic Ocean - #71 | ecosystem: Environmental > Aquatic > Marine > Unclassified | place: Southern Ocean | collected 2014-06-07
TTATGTGTTTATTATCATGTAAAGAGACCTTTGCACGACTACTATGCTCGCTAATATTTTGTTAAAAATAGACTCGAAATGCTCATTTCTGTTTGAATTCAGAAAAGATAAACTCTGCTTTCTCACCTGTTTTTGCCTTGTCTTTTCTTTTTCGGTTATGGCTTTGCTCGTTACATCGTGCAAAGGTCTCTCTTCTTTTATTTTTTTAATTGTTCTAGAAAAGCCATCACTCTTTGTTCTAAAAAGTATTCTGGTTTAAAAGAGCGGCCAGTAACAAAGCCGACATGACCACCGTGTTGGTGAATTTCTAGCTCTATAGCAGCAGAAATCTCGTCGGCATTGGGTAAGACAGCCGGTGTCATAAAAGGGTCGTCCAGAGCATGAATAATTAATGTCTGAGTCGTGATTGAGCCTAGGTATTGCTTAGCACTGCTTTTATCATAATAATCTTGTGCACCCGCAAAGCCATTAATTTTAGAGGTGTAGATTTCGTCAAATTCACGAATCGTAGAAATTTGTTCTACTTGAGCTGAGGTTTTGCCTAAGAGTTTTTCCATATCATGTTGTTGGTATTTTTCCAGCAGTTTGCTTTTTAAGGTATTCAGTAGACGACGTTGGTAAATACGAGCAAAGCCTTTATTAATGGTGTCTGCACTGTTGTCTAATAACATGGGAGCGCTAATGGCAACCGCAGCCTGCAGTGGAGACTGATTTCCATATTCACCCAGTAGTTTTAACAACATGTTAGCACCTAATGAATAACCAACTGCATATAAAGCTGAGCTGGAAAAGGTAGCACGCAGATGAGTCAACCAAGCCTTTGCATCGCTGGTATCGCCGCTATGGTAAGAACGTGGCAGTCTGTTTTTTTTGCCTGAACAACCTCGAAAATGCATCAACACGCAAGTATAACCATGAGCTTGGAGTGTTTGCATCATGCCTTGAATATAAGGCGATTGGAAAGAACCTTCTAGACCGTGAAAGAGCACGACTATCGGTTTGTGTTCCTCTGGATTTGGCTTATCAAGCCAATAACATTCAACAAAGTCACCGTCGCTGAGCTCAAAAATTTCATTCTCTGTTACCAAGGGAATGCTTTCCCTAAATAAGGTGGCGTAAACGGTTTGCAGATGATTATTTGCTAGCCAAAAGCTTGGCTCGAATTTGCTCATTCTAGTTATGCTCCAACCTACGTTGTAGTGTGAATTAGTATCATTTTCTTTGTTTTTAACACTGTCTTTTATCATACATTATGGTGGTAATTAGGCGTTGCTAATGGCAAACTATCAGGTGGTGTAACTGCAACATAATAACAATAAAACAGGCTCTTTTATGTACATGAATTTCATTAGATCGGCATCATTCATCGCCGCTATCAATGCCACTTTCAACACCGTTTTCATCTTCGTTATGAAACGTTTACTTTTTGTCGTTTTCTTCTCTGTAACAGTCATAAAAGCGGACTCTCTCCACCCTAACAATTTACCTGCCTCTATTTCCCCTGATACGTTCAAACCCGTTAATGAAGAAAGTAGCAAGCTAGGGCAATTACTGTTTTACGATGCCATTCTTAGTGGTAATAAAAATATCGCTTGCGCCAGTTGCCATCATCCTACTTTAGGTACTGGCGATGGCGTCTCGCTTTCGTTGGGTGAAGGCGGCCAATACCTTGGCCCTAATCGTGTACCACTTAAAGGGAAAAATCGCCCTGAACAACGCATAGGTCGAAATTCTCCCGCGCTTTTTAACTTAGGAGCCGACGAGTTTACTGTCATGTTTCACGATGGCCGTTTAGAGCAAGATCTCAGTAGACCATCTGGCATTAGAACACCTCTTGAAGAAGAGATGGTACAAGGGTTCGATTCCATTTTATCGGCACAGAGTATGTTTCCTGTTCTTTCTCCTGATGAAATGGCGGGGCACTACAGTGAAAATGAAATCGCTCAAGCTGTACGTATGGGGGTTATTACTGGGGATAATGGTGCTTGGCAGAAAATCGCACAACGTATTCAAGCCATTCCAGAATATGTGGACCACTTCAAAGACACTGTCCCTCATATTCAACACGCTGAAGACATCCATTTTACCGATATTGCTAACGTGATTGCCGATTTCATTGCCAGTGAATGGCAAGCTATCGATAGCCCTTTTGATCGCTTTTTAATTCATAAACAAGCCTTACCGCCTTTAGCTGAAAAAGGGTTAGCTGTGTTTTATGGCAAAGGCCAATGTGTTCGCTGCCATAGTGGTGTTTTTCAAACTGATCAAAGTTTCCATTCTATTGCCTTGCCTGAGTTTGGCCCGGGTAAGGTTGCTCGTTTTGAAGCGCAGCCTCAAGATTTTGGTCGTTCTCGCGTCACAGGCAACCCAGATGATCGTTATAAATTTAAAACACCCAGTTTACGTAATGTGGCACTTACGGCGCCCTACGGACATAACGGAGCCTTTTCATCACTCACTGCTATTATCCAACATCATTTAAATCCGGAAGCGTCACTCAAGCATTATTCTTTTGACCAATTGATACTGTCACCGTTGCCAGAGCAAGACAAAAAAGACCTTGATAAACAAAGATCAAAAGCAGCAATACCGCAGCTATTGGCCAGCAGTGAGCTAACTAAAATAGAGTTATCAACACAGGAAGTTAACGCCTTAGAAGCCTTTTTAAACACACTAACCGATTCGGCAAATGGACAAGGGCGACTCGGTATTCCACTGCATGTACCTAGTGGATTACCTGTTGAATAAACACTATTGAATAGACACTGTGAAATAAAAACCGTTGAGTAAAAGAGGTTGAATAAAGACTAAGAGATAAGCCACACGCTATTGCACCTGTGGCGATTGACCCCGAACAATATGCCATGTTTTATCTAAAGAAAGGGTATACCATTTACTGTTTGTTTGATCGGGCCAGCGTATTTGTACTTTGACCGCATGATCGTTTTTACCAAGACCCTTTCCAAAACCAAAATGTTGGGTAACTAAACTACCGCTGGCATGGCCACCACCAATGGTGATTTCTCTAGAGACGGTTTGCTCTGCATTTTTTGTCTGTTGTTTTATGGTAATCCACGCGCCAATGGCATCACGATTTTCGCCAGTTTGAGCGACTTTTACTTTTAGCCAATGGTTGTTTGTTGACTTTTTATTTTGAAAAGTTACATTTTGATAAATTCTTAAATCAGCACGACGATTAACAACTACCAAATCCAATAAACCATCATTATTAAAATCTTCTAATGCGCCACCACGAGAACGGGCCGTATCGGCAATATCGGCACTGTGTCCATATTCCGTAAAACGGCCATTTTGCATCTGCATAAGTAAATTATTTGGATCTTTTATCGCTGCGTCAGGCATTTGATCAACATTGCCTTTAGCAATAAAAAGGTCATCGTATCCATCATTATTGACGTCACCAAATTGAGCATGCCAAGCGGTAGAAGGCCGGCCTTCATCACTGTCTGTCGTATAGGGACGATGTGCAATCATGCCTCTATCGAACGCTTGATCTATGTATTCAGGGCCAGTCGCATTTGTTTTCAATGTTTGAAACTTTTGATCACTCATGCTGGTAAGTAAATAATCTGGCAAGCCATCTCCTGTAATATCACGGCTAGCAATGCCCATTCCCCAAATTTTAAAACGCTGCCAGCCATCCTCTTCTTGGTAGAGTTTAGGTTGTGGTGCCATGTTCCATAGTTGTTCATGACCGTCATGCAAATAGTAATGACGATCGTTACTGACTCTTAAATCGGCTTTTCCATTTCGTTGCCAATCTGAAAATAGCATCGATAACGTACAAAAACCGGGAGATAAGGCTATAGGTTGAGTAAACGCTGAGGGAGTTGTTTTATGGTCTGTGTGATTGCCTGCTTGTCTGTCCGCATTATCACTCATGCGATATAACATATGACTATCGCATGCGCCAAAAGGGCCACCTTCTCGTTTACGATCCACATAGTTGCCAAACACGAGTGTCGGACTGTTATGACCTTGCTCCCATGTTGCACTAAACGCCGTGGTCCAACGATCTTCTGACGTAAAGTTCCAACGTTGGTTAGCATTTTCAAATTGACAATTCCCCAGCCCACGCAACAAGACGTTTTCTCCAGCACGTAAGACGGCTAAATCCGTTATCCCATCACTATCAATATCAATGGGATAAGCACCAGTAACGGCGGTTAAGTCGGTTGAATTGTCGGCTTTATGGACAAAGTGAACATTACTTTTTCCACTATTAACCAGTAGCTTAGATTTATTTTCACCGCCCGCAACATATAAATCAGTAAAACCATCATTATTGCAATTAAAGGCGGCGACACCACCACCAACAAAATGCTCCCAACCACCTTTATATTGGTGACGAAAGTCTTGATCATTGGTGCGATCGAGGAATATTGGTGGTTGGAAATCATCCGGCAAGGTGTCTGATTCTGCTGATACAGCAGAATCAGAACCGAAGCCCATGATGGGGGAAAGGCTAAGGAAAAAAACTAACGAGGTGCATTTATGAGGTTTCCGCACCGGGACCCTCTATCGCATTTTTTGGCACTTTTCCTAAGATAATCATCCCAAGCACTTCATCTTTGCTGACGTCATCTGTTTTTGCCGATCCCACTAGTCTGCCATTTTTCATGACAGCAACACGATCAGCTAGATCGAAAACATCATGAATATCATGACTAATCAAAAAGATGCCAATCCCTTGTTTTTTCAGCTCGATAATCAACTCACTAACTTGCTTGGTTTCTTGTGGCCCCAATGCAGCAGTAGGTTCATCCATAATCAGAATTTTTGCATTGAAATGCACAGCTCTTGCAATAGCAACAGATTGTCTTTGACCACCAGACAAGGCTTTTACTGGCTCACGAAAGCGTTTGAAATTAGGGTTTAACCGCTTCATTACTTTACGTGTTTCAGATTCCATTGCCCCATCATCTAACGTGCCCCAACTCGTCTTTAGTTCTCGTCCCAGAAAAAGATTAGCCGCAGCATCTACATTGTCGGCTAACGCCAGTGTTTGATAGATGGTTTCTATGCCTTGCTTCTTAGCGTCATAAGGATTGTTAATAACAACCTCTTGGCCATTAATATGAATCTGTCCGTAACCACTAGTATAAGCGCCAGAAAGCATTTTAATTAGAGTCGATTTTCCTGCGCCGTTGTGACCTAGCACAGCAACTACTTCACCGGGGTAAAGAGACATATCCACACTATCAACGGCTTGGATTCCTCCAAAAGCAATTGACATATTACGCATTTCAACGAGTGGTATTTGTTGTTCTGTTTGCATTCTCTTTACTCCTAACCCGCACGTTTGCGATAAACAGTGTCAATGTAGACAGCCAAAACGAGGACGACACCTACTACCATGTTTTGCAGTGGCGCATCAAACCCAATTAGCACCATACCAGATTGTAGAGATTGCATAACAAGCGCGCCTAATACGGCACCGACAATCGTTCCCACACCACCATTTAATGATGTACCGCCAATGATCGCAGCGGCAATAACAAGTAGTTCATCTAACGTTCCTGTTGCATTAGTTGATGCATTAAGACGAGCCGTTGAGATAGCGGAAGCTAGGCCACACAATAATCCCATTAAAGCAAAAATAGCGACGGTCATTTTTTTAGTATTAATACCAGCAAGCTCTGCTGCTTCTGGATTGCCGCCTTGAGCAAAAACATAACGCCCAAAGGTCGTTCGCTTGGCAATAAAGGTCATAATAATTGCGACACCAATTGCAATAAGAACCGGGATCGGTAACCCATAAGCAATGCCTCCAACAGGTATTTCTATACCCATTTGCTCAGCATAACGTTTCGCCACACGAGCAGGCATGTAGTAACTATTAGCGATGCCAACAATGCTCATCACCACACCAATACCTAACCCTGCTAGGGTAAATTCTGCCCATACAGGTCGTAGAGGAAATTCAAAGCGTTGTCGTTGGCGGCGGCTATTAATAAGACCAATAATAATTAAGGCACTGCATACAGCGCCGACAGCCACACTTGGCCAGTAACCTATTGTGCCACCCAAACCACCACCTAGTAGACGAAATGTAGGATCCATTGGTGCAACAGTTTGCCCTGATGTTACCCACCATGCTCCGCCACGCCAGACTAATAATCCACCTAAGGTAACAATAAAGGCTGGCACACCTAAGTAAGCAATAACACTGCCTTGTAATCCACCGATAACAAGGCCAATCGCAAGTCCACAAATCAAGGCTACAAGCCATAATAACGGATGGCCTTGCCCCATAATTTCTGGTAACACATTAACTTGTAACACACCTAATAGCATGCCGATAAAACCCAACATAGACCCTACGGAAAGATCGATGTTGCGGATAACGATGATAAAAACCATCCCCGTTGCCATTACCATGACGGAAGCACTTTGGATAGAGATATTGAATAAATTGCGTGGAGTAATGAATGCGCCTCCAGAAAACACATCGAATACGATCCAAATAGCGATTAGTGCCATTACCATACCAAGCAATCTGACATCGAGTTCAAGGGCACTCAAAAAACGTGAAATACGTGGTTTTTCCATCTGTAGCCTCTTTTAGCTGCTCTTTTCTATGTTTTAAAAAGTGCTTATAGACATTTGATAATGTCACTCAAGCACTCTTTTCAAGTAATTTTTTAAATAACTTTTTAAGAAACTTTTTTAAAAATATTTTTTAACAATCTTGTCGAATACATTTTGTAAATGTACTTTTAACAATGCCTAAGACATTGTTAAAAGTTTTATAGAATGAGACGTGGCGCCCCTATTAACCAACAAGGGTTGGCTCACCACGCCACTTTGTAAATGACTATAAATAGCTAGTCACAAACAGAAGCAGTGCCTTTTTTCACGCCTTGGCAAAGTTTGCTTTTGCTAATCCAACCCGCATCCACAACTTCATTTAAGTTATCTTGAGTAATGGCTATTGGTTTTAGGAAAAGCGATGTCATCTCGATACCTTGAGGGCCTCCAGAAAATTTCACAGCACCTTCAATATCGCCAAATTCAGCACCATTTGCTAACCTAATTGCAATATCAGCAGCAACCGCGCCCAACACTCTTGCATCTTTCCATACAGAAACGGTTTGAGTGCCTAGAGCAACACGATTCAACGCAGCGTGATCACCATCTTGTCCAGATACTGGCACAATGCCGTCTAGACCTTGTGCTGTTAATGCAGCTACTACGCCTCCAGCTGTACCATCATTTGAGGCAACAACAGCGTCTACTTTGTTGTTGTTAGCTGTAAGGATTTGCTCCATGTTTTTCTGAGCGTTAGCAGGTAACCAACCATCTGAGTAGGCTTCGCCTACGTTTTTCACCGCGCCAGATTTCAACGCAGCATCAAGAACTTCTAGTTGACCAGAAAATAAGAAATCAGCGTTTGGATCTGTTGGCGAACCTTTAATAAATACGTAGTTGCCTTTAGGTTTAGCAGCAAACACGGCACGAGCCTGCATTCTACCCACTTCTTTATTATCAAACGTTAGATAGAAAGCGTCTTTGTTTTCGATAAGACGATCATAACCAACAACTGGGATGCCTTCATCAACCGCTTTTTGTACAGCTGGCCCAATAGCACTCGTATCTTGCGCCAAGATAATAAGAGCGTTAGCACCACGAGCTATCAAACTTTCTACATTAGAAAGCTGTGTACCTGGTGAGGATTGTGCGTCGGCAGAAATATATTTGCCTCCTGCCGCTTCAATCACTCTTTTCATGGCGCCTTCATCTGTTTTCCAGCGTTCTTCTTGGAAGTTGGACCAAGACACACCAACGATGATTTCAGCAAACACTGGGGCAGCTAATACGGTAGAAAGTAAACCGATAGCAATAGGAGCAACGAGCTTTTTCATAACCATTTCCTCTTTTTATTGTTGTTTTCACTATAAAATTACTAGATAAGAACTATATATATATATATATCAATTGCTTACAAAAAACGATTCACCAGGTTTTCATAGTACTCCTGACGACCCGATTTAGGAGTTGGATTAATTTCTTCTCGTATTACACGATCTGAAATGTTTTCCAATGTTGCTTGTTTAGATAACATGGCCTGTGCTTCTGTTGTATTCCAACCACCATAACGTTCTGACACTTGGTTTTGTAGGCTACCATTTTCTAACATAGCGGCTGCATTTAATAAAGCTTCTGCGCACGTATCCATACCGCCAACGTGACCATAAAGCAAATCAGCAGGGTCGATAGACTGGCGACGCAGTTTAGAATCAAAGTTCACACCACCGGTTTTAAAGCCACCAGACTTTAAAATGTAGTACATAGCCAAGGTTGTTTCTGGCACATTATTCGGAAATTGGTCTGTATCCCAACCTGACTGGTAGTCATTACGGTTCGCATCGATAGAACCAAAAATACCTAGGCTGTTGGCCATTTCCACTTCATGTTCAAAAGAATGTCCTGCTAATACAGCATGTCCTACTTCAATATTCACTTTCACTTCATCTTCTAAACCATACTTTTTCAAGAAGCCATATACTGTTGCCACATCAAAGTCATATTGGTGTTTGGTTGGTTCTTGTGGTTTTGGCTCAAGCAAAATTGCGCCTTTAAAGCCAATTTTATGCTTGTATTCGACCACTAAATTTAAGAAACGCCCCATTTGGTCTAGTTCACGTTTTACATCGGTGTTAAGTAAGGTTTCATATCCTTCTCGTCCACCCCATAGAACATAATTCTGGCCGTTTAGTTTGTGTGTCGCATCCAGTGCATTTTTAACTTGAGCAGCACTGTAAGCAAATACATCTGGGTCTGGATTCGTTGAAGCACCAGCCATAAAGCGTTTATTGGTAAAAAGGTTAGCCGTTCCCCAAAGTAAACCTATATTTGTTTGCTCCATCTTTTCTGCAAACACATCCACTATTTCTTGTACATTACGATTTGACTCTGCCAATGTATTACCTTCTGGGGCAATATCTCTATCGTGGAACGAGAAGTAAGGTACGCCTAGCAGTTTAAACATCTCAAAAGCAACATCGGCTTTCATTTTCGCTGCGGCCATAGGATCTTGCTTTTGAGCAATCCATGGTCTTGTCATTGTGTTTTGACCAAAAGGATCAACCCCATCCCAACAAAAGTTATGCCAATAACATACGGCAAACCTTAAATGTTCTTCCATGGTTTTTCCCATAACGACTTTTTTGGCGTCATAGTAGCGATAAGCTAATGGATTAGTAGAACTAGGGCCTTCGTAAACAACAGGCTTCATATCGGCGAAAAAATTACCCATTGAGACTCTCCTTAAAAATAGATCTTTAGTCATTACTCTTTAAAATAGAGTGTTAACGACTTTTTAAAATTAAATATTAATTACAAAGCATTGGCAGCCGTTTTTAATGGCCATTCTTGATGGCAGGATAAAGACGCCTAAAACGTTCATATCCTTCCTGATATTGTTCTCGTAGAGACGTATCCGCTTCGATAACTTCAGCAACGTCTGGTAGACGACAAACATCTTTCGGGTTCAGTTTTTCTGCTGCACAGAGCGCTAACCTTGCAGCACCTAAAGCTGCGCCTTGTTCTGTTCCAGCGGGAATAAGTAAAGGGCGATCCAATACGGACGCTATGATTTTCAACCAAGTTTTAGATTGCGAGCCGCCGCCTACAGCGTAAGCACTTTCAAAATCTGTACCCGCTTCTAAAAGCGCCATTTGGCAGTCTTTAAACGCATACGCCACCCCTTCAAGCACGGTTTGCGTCATTGAATTAACATCGTGAGAATGGGTCAAGCCAGAAAACGAGCCTCGTATCGAAGCGTCATTATGAGGCGTACGTTCTCCGCCCAGATAGGGTAAAAAGGTCGCGGTAGAAGCGTGTGTTATTTTACTTTTGGTTGCTTTGTCTAATTGCGTTGTTAATTCAGCCGCTGTTTTACCTGTAATTCCCGACAGCCATTGCAAACTATCTGATGCACTGAGAATAACGCCCATTTGATGCCATGTTTCTGGCAAGGCATGACAAAAAGCATGTACGGCACTTTGTGTATTTGGTGAAAATTTATCGTTACAGGCAAATAAAACACCCGACGTACCTAAAGATAAAAATGCCTGGTCTTTGCTGACGGCTCCCATACCACAAGCTGTAGCGGCATTATCACCCGCACCACCCGCGATGATAACCGTTTGTTTCATCCCCCAGCGTTGCTGTAACTCTGCTTTTAGAGTGGCCGAAACATCGCTACCTTCCACCAATGTTGGCATATGGCTGAGATCTAACCCTGTCGCGGCTAATAATTCTGAAGACCATTCTCTCTTAGCAACATTTAACCAGAGTGTTCCCGCTGCATCTGACATTTCAGCAACATATTCACCACTCAAACATAAACGCAAGTAATCTTTTGGTAAGAGTACTTTGGTTGTTTTTTCAAAAATATCAGGTTCGTTTTCTTTTACCCATAAAAGCTTGGGGGCAGTGAATCCAGGCATAGCAATATTACCAGACAGTTCACGGCTAGTAGGACAATAAGCTTCTAAGGTTTGGCATTGCTTTTCTGAGCGGGAGTCATTCCAAAGAATAGCAGGCCGAAGGATGTTATCAGAACGATCAAGTAAGGTAGCACCATGCATTTGCCCAGAAAGACCAATGCCTTTTACTTGGCTCATCTCTTTGGGGTGAAGTGCCGCCAATTGATCCATGGTATCGCAGGCGCCTAGCCACCAACTCATTGGGTCTTGCTCAGACCAACTGTCGATAGGACGGTTCACCTGTAAATTAACACTGGCACTGCCAATAATGCGCTGGTCTACGTCTATCAGTATGGTTTTCACTGATGAAGTGCCAAGGTCAATGCCTAAAAACATGATGTACGTACCTCATTTTTATTCTTATTTTCTTATATTCGGCTATAAAAGCACTTTATCTATCTCTTAGTCAATCATATTATCACGTAAAAAAACATCAATTCGAATACGCTCTTGGCTTTCTTGAAAAGAAGAATCATCCGCAAAAGCTCTTACCAAACGAATTGCACTGCGGATTTGATGTGGAGGGTCTTGATTAATAATTGCATCAAATGTTCCATCTCTTAAAGCACTACGTGAATCATCTGTTAGGTCATGAGCAACAACCGCTACTTTACCGTCCATATTTTGCTTTTTAAGCGCTGTAATTACCCCTCTACGAGCAGCACCTGCGTTGTATATTCCTAGCAAATCTGGGTGATCTTGTAAGAGCTGAACGACCAACCCCTCCGTTATTTCATTACTGTCTAGTCCTTCTAACACAGGTAATAGTTGTAGATTGGGGTATTCACTTTTAATCACTTGTTCGCAACCAAACCGACGATCAACGTGATCTCTTAATGACATTGAACCGACAAGAATCGCCATTTTTCCTTGTTGTGGTCGCAAAAACCGACCTAACAAACTCGCGGCTGTTCGTCCCGCTGCAACATGGTCAATCCCAACAAAATAGGCTCTTGCAGAGTTTGGAATGTCAGACACTAGGGTAATTGCAATCACGCCTCGATCTGTTAACCCTTTAATAGACTCTTTAACGCCGGAGGCATCTGTAGCGACAAAAACAACACCGGTAAATTCTTGTGTTGTGATGCTATCTAGTTCTGTAATTAAGGCGTCCGAGTCAAAAGGTGGAATAGTACGGACACTAATCAGAGTACGATGTTGCCTTTCTATCGTTGACATTAACTCTACTTGCTCTCGCAAAACATCCATAAAGGTATTATCACCAGAAGGTAAAATAAAGCAGATTTTATATTCTCGTTTTTTGGCCATATTTGCTGCATGGCGATCACGCGTAAAACCTATTTTATCAATCGCAGCATTGACTCGAGCAACCGTTGTTGCTTTCACTCCAGCACGATCATTTAAGACTCGATCTACTGTTGCCAAGCTCACTTTTGCTTCGGCAGCAACATCATGCACAGTAGCACGCTTCATCTATTTACCCTTTTTATTATGCCGTTATAAGGTATTTACTCATCATGGAGTAGAGTGTTGTCCAGAGTAAATAAAAAAATAATGTACGTAAATCATTTAAATTTAAATTTCTCTACCTTAACGTTTTGATTAGCATCATAGAAGACGGCCTATCTTTATTGTAAGGAGAATGATGTTTGTATGAGGATTTATTCGTAGAAAGGAAAAGTATTTGAAAAAAACAAAAATTTACTAACAAATCCATTATCCTGTCTTACACTTATTTCTTAACAATCTCGATGTTATTAGAAGGCGTATAAACGAGTGGAAAATCCATTAATTCAGCCTATTTTGGCTACCCTTGAAGAACACACTAAAGGAATTAGTGAGTATGATTTACTTAGATTGCTAGAGCAAAAAACGGATATTTTTACTGAGCTTGGCGATAATCCTAGGCTAGTGTTATTTCGAAAACACTTCTTAATTATGAACGCTCTATATCAATTGCAACTGAGGCTTTGGCAAGAAGATCAGGTAAAACTCTACATATCACCCCTTAATATATCTCTCTATCAAGATAAAGCGACCCTATCCTTATCTAGCTCAGTCGAAATAAATGATGCTTATGAAGCAAAGTTAGCCGCCTATTATCTCGATTGGGAAGAGTATGATAATACCAATGCGGAAGATGTTGAATTGCTGCTAAAAGGCTTCTATAAGAAATTCCACAATCATAGCGATACTAAAATGGCATTAGAGACGCTAGGCGTAGAAGAGAACAGTTCTAAATCGGACATCAAACTGGCTTATCGAAAACGCATTCATAATGCCCATCCTGATAAAGGCGGCGATGCCAAGACCTTTATAAAATTACGACGCGCTTATGAATACCTGATTTCACGCGTTGCTAGCTAATATATGCACGGCCCTATTTTCTATCGAAGCCTAAGGCAGCTGAAAATAAAGACAGTTGGATAAATCACACTATTCTTCTTTATAAAAATCCAATAAGGTCAATCTCATATGACCTATAAATAGCGTGTCCCTATGCTATGATCAAACCTTCCTTTTTATTATGAGGCTTTGCGCGATGCATCATTTAGACAAACGTTTTATGGCGCTTACATTCTTTAAAATCACCACCATATTAAGTGCTCGAAAGATGCCTCAGACAACATACTTTATAACGGCAAGACACCGTCTTATTAGTTGTAGCGCTCTGTTTCTTTTATTAACGGCATGCGGGCGACAAGAAGTTCATCACTCCAATGATTTTGACAATAACGGCCGTGATGAAAAGGCTCTTTCACGTTCAACTCTTTATCTAGAAGAGCGTATACGTCCGGAGTTAACTTACCCTGATGACGCTTTTTTATATGGTTTGCAACAGCAGAATCGTTTTTTGTCTCGTAAAAAACCTGAAGATATTCATCTGCTCGAAAATATTTCAGTGTCTAACGTTCAACTCAGCCAAGTAATTGATAATCTCTCGCTCTGGTTAGAGGATCCCACGCAAAGCCACGAGTTAAAAGCGTACCAGTTACGAGGAGATGATAATCGTGGCAATGTACAGGTAACAGGGTATTACGTGCCTGTTATTCAAGTAAGGGAACAGCCCGATGACGTATTTAAATATCCACTTTACCGTAAACCTAAACGAGTTAATGGCGCACCTTTTCCCAGCCGTGATGAAATCGATTTTCAAGGCGCGTTAGACAACCAAGGATTAGAGATTGCCTACACCAGCAGTTTAATTGAGAACTTCTTCTTGCACGTACAAGGGTCTGGCGTGGTGGAATATGAAGATGGCCATAAAGCCTTACTTTCTTGGGGCGGCGTAAATGGCCACGAATATCGTAGTTTGGGTAAGGTGTTAATCGAGAAAAAAGAAATAGCCAAAGAAGATATGTCTGCTCAAGCCATTAAAGATTGGCTTATCGCGAATCCAGACAGGCAGAGAGAGATTTTGACCGAAAACCCAAGTTATCTGTTTTTTCTTGAAGGGCAAGATAATCCCATTGGTGCTGCTAATGTGCCGCTAACACCACGATACTCCATTGCCGTTGACCCCCGAGTTATTCCTTTGGGCGCAACAGTATTGGGTGAACTTCCTATTTTAGACGACAGTGGAGAACTTATCGGTCATGAATATCGCCTATTGTTAGCGCAAGATAAAGGAGGTGCGATTAAAGGTGCAGGCCATATTGATTGGTATCAAGGCATAGGAGAAAAAGCCCATGATTACGCTAGCCACCTGAAGCATTATGGCCGTATTTGGCTATTGTTACCCAGTAATTATACTCCACCAGATAGTGAAGACATCATTACTCAAAACATAAGTACGCAGAATGTAGGCGTTCAAGATGCAAATATGCAAGATGTTAAGCTGGCTTTAAAGCCAGAGCCAACACTTTAAAGCAGTAAAGAATGAGGATTTGCTAAGAATAGCGTTAGCCTCGTTATTCTTAGCAAAAAGGCACTGTTTAGCAAAAAAGTAACTATTTAAAAGAGACTGTTTTATTGCCATCCAAAAAGACACGATGCTCGATATGTAATTTCACGGCTCGTGCCAAGGCAACCGTTTCTGTATCACGCCCTGCTGCCACTAGCATGTCAGGCGTGTAAGTATGATCGACTGGCTGCACAGACTGCTCAATGATCGGGCCTTCATCTAAATCACACGTCACATAGTGAGCGGTTGCTCCTATTAACTTAACACCTCGTTCAAACGCTTGATGATAGGGTTTAGCGCCTTTAAAACCAGGAAGAAAGGAGTGATGAATGTTAATCGCTCGACCACTTAGTTCCTTACATAAGCTATCCGATAAAATCTGCATATAACGAGCAAGTACGATTAAATCTGTTTTGGTTTCATCGACAATATTCATTAAAGCTAATTCTTGCTCACGCTTATTTTCTTTATTGATCGGTAGGTGAACAAAACGGATGCCTTCTCGTTCTGCCATTGGACGTAAATCTTTATGGTTTGACACAATGGCCGTAATGTCCATGGGTAGCTCACCTTTACGATGACGGTACATCAAGTCATCAAGGCAATGGTCGAATTTACTGACCATAAGTAGGACTCTGGTCATGACTGAGGTGTCATTAATTGTCCATTGCATATCAAAAGGAGCCGCTACTTCATCAAAGCCGTCTTTAATGTGATCAAGTAATATTTCTTCAGCCTCGATACGACAAACAGCACGCATAAAAAAGCGGCCACTGTCTTCGTCATCAAACTGATTTAGCTCAGATATATAGCCGCTTTTTGCTGCAATATAAGAGGTTACTGCTGCCACAATACCACTGGTTGCAGCACATGAAGCTTTTAGCACGAATTCTTTCTTATGGGTTGTCATTACCTAAACCTTTTTACTTTCTTTATCTTTTTGAGAGTGACCGTAATATATGGATGCCTCTCTTGGATAGCAATACAAGATAAGGCTATTTATAAGAATATGTCGTTTTCTTACGTAAAGGAGACGGCTAAGATACAATCTCCTTGAGATGATGCCGTTTCAATTTATTTTAACGATTTTGCACAACTACTGTGTGTTCTATCGTCTTATTTATCTTGTTTCTACTTTAAATGACTTATCTTCATTCATGTTCACTTGTTATTACCCTATCATTGATACTCTTTTTAACCTTCGTTAAATGACTTTTGAGGAAATATGGACTTTATTTGGATTTTAATTGCGTTTGCTTGTGGGTTAGTTGTTAAGTCTGTTGGGCTACCACCATTAGTCGGTTTTTTAATTGCTGGCTTCACTTTAAATGCACTAGGTTTTGAATCTAGTGACACGCTAACCACACTGGCCGATTTAGGCATCACCTTGATGCTATTTACCATTGGTTTAAAGTTTCATGTTAAAGATCTATTAAAAGGTGAAGTGTGGGCTAGCACACTGTCCCATATGAGTTTGTGGGCCTCGCTCATCATTGGTGTGATTTTCTTCTTTATGTCATTCGGCATCCCCTACCTCATTGGTTTTACTTGGGAAACAGCTGCCTTAATCGGTTTTGCCTTTAGTTTTAGTAGCACTGTTTGTGTTATGAAGTTACTTGAAGAAAAAGGAGAACTGAAAACTCGCCATGGGCAAATAGCTATTGGTGTACTGGTAATGCAAGATATCGTTGCTGTTATTTTTCTTGTTTTCGCAACCGGTGCCATTCCTAGCTTATGGGCACTTGCTTTATTTGGACTGCTGTTTCTAAGGCCTGTTTTTGGCTTTATTTTAAATAAAGCAGGTCACGGTGAAATGTTACCGCTAACGGGTTTTTTATTGGCTTTAGGTGGTTATGAATTATTTTATCTCGCTGGTATTAAAGGGGACTTGGGAGCACTTATTTTTGGCATGTTGTTAAGCAGCCACTCCAAAGCCAGCGAATTAACTAAATCGTTAATCGGTTTTAAAGACTTATTCTTGATTGGCTTTTTCTTGTCTATTGGCTTAACGGCATTACCGACGTGGAACATGTTAGGTTTGTCTTTATTGGTGACGCTTGCACTGCTTATTAAATTTGTTGGTTTTTTTGCACTGTTTGTCTTTTTCAAACTACGCGCTAGAACGGCTTTCTTGTCGGCCTTAGCATTAAGTAATTACAGTGAGTTTGGGCTTATTGTTGCTAATGTGAGTATGCAAAATGCGTGGTTAGATAAAGAGTTCTTGGTCGTGCTAGCCTTGGCTGTATCATTCTCTTTTATCATTACCAGCCTACTGTATCGTTATGCGCATGAGATTTATCATCGATATAACGCATTTTTTCGCTGTTTTGAGAAAGAAAAAACGTTAGCCCCTGACGTGTTTATTCAACCACCACCAGCGGACATTCTCGTAGTGGGTTTAGGTCGAGTTGGCCGTGGTGCATTTGATGCGCTCCATCAGATGCTTTCGCAAAAAGTCATTGGAATGGACGCTGATTGCACTAGAATCGATCTATTGAAAAAACAAGGCAAGAACACTTTTTTTGGTGATGGTGAAGACGCAGATTTATGGGAAAAATTCGATACTCAAGATATAAAATTAGTCTTACTCGCCTTACCGTCTATAGAAGACAGTATTAATATTGCCATTCAATTACGCAACTCTGGGTATAACGCTCAAATCGCTGCCATTGCACGTTATCAAGATGAACGAGAACAACTCATTGAAGCTGGCATTGATAATGTATTTAACTTTTATACTGAGGCAGGTATGGGGTTTGCGGAAGAAAGCTTATCATTGATTCAAAAAGCGAAAATGATTTAGTTCGGTTAATCTATGTAAGTTAAGCCGCATTTACTTCTTCTTTTTAGCCTGCACGTCTTTATTAGGTTGAGATGTAGGCTCTGCTTTTTGAGCCACATTCCATTCTCGTAATTCTTCGTAATAGGTATCCCAAACACAAGGAGTGCAATTAGACTCACAGCACTCCCAATCTTCTGGTGAAGTTGGTTTTTCTGCCATAGTGATACCTCATGCCCAACATCAGATTATTATTAGAATCAACTACGTTTAGCTTCAGGGCTTTGAAAACGCATTTCTATACACTTAGTCTTTAGTCATCATGATCATCGAGCCATGTAAAAAATGCATTAACAAAAAATCAACAGCAAATGATGGCAGCTTTCCAAACCGTTCCGGACATTGATGTACAAAAAAGCAATAAGTATGGCCAAGATATGTGGCACAACGTAAGCAAGTTTTCTTGTGCTCGTTACATACACTCATATTAACTAGACCAATTTAACAAATACCCCACTGGCAATTGGGTTTAGTTTGTCACAACGTGTTTTGCGTTTTCAACATAGCCACCAACACCAACGCTTTTTATGCAAACCAAAGTTCAACCATTTACGTCATATACTTGTTATTTTCTACATTAATCGTTTTTCTTAAACGGCTACTTTGTATCGCAAGCTCGATCAATTTAATATTCCACATAGCCTGTTCGGCTGTCACCGCTGGAGCATGTTTATTATTAATCGCCGAGGCGATATCTTTGAAATAATGCTGATAACCACCATTTTCTGTTTTAATCACCGAGGCGGAATCCGCATTATATAGCGTACCATATTCCTCTTTTACCTCATCGGCCCAATCATCCGTTTTTGGTAAAATGCCAGCTTTTAGTCTGTCTTCCTGAGGGTCAAGACCAAATTTTTCATAGGTACCCAAGTCACCTTGTACAGAAAATCTTTTATTCGCTGATGCACAAAAAAGGCTGGCCTCTAATATCGCCAAATGGTTTGAGTAATGCAAAGTGAGGTTAAAAAAATCAATGTTCTCTGAGCCTTCACGCATTAGCTCACATCGAGCAGTAATCGCTTCAGGCAAACCAAACAACTGTAAGGTTTGATCAATTAAATGTGGCGCAAGGTCGAATAATAAACCGCCGCCATCTTGTGAGGTTTCACGCCATTTATTGCTGACATTAGGTCGAAAACGATCGAAGTGTGATTCAAATAATTTAAGGTTGCCCAATTGATTAGTGTTAAGTAAGTTTTTAACGGTTAAAAAGTCGCCATCCCAACGGCGATTCTGATACACACTCAATACCAAGCCTTTGCTTTTTGCGAGAGCGATAAGCATCTCACCATGAGCGATTTGTGTGACGAAAGGCTTTTCTAAGATAACGTGTTTCTCACGTTGTAAAGCCAGCTTAGCCAGTGGGTAATGCGTGTCATTGGGAGAGGTAATAATAACTAAATCAGCGGCAACGTTACTGATCATTTCTTCTGCCGTAGAGTAATAAGTTGCATTAGGATAAGCCGTTTCTACAGCCGTTTTTTGACTGCTGCTTATTGCCACCAACTTAAATTCTGGTAATGCACAAATAAAAGGTATATGAAATGTTTTAGCGGAGAGACCAAAACCCACTACAGCAACGTTAATCATGTTTTGTCCTTATTTAGCTCTAACTGTTCAATTAATACACTACATTAAACGAGAATAGGCCTCTGCTCCACTTTTTTACACTTAAGAGCAAAAAAAGAACATCAAGGAGCAAGATCCGGATGAAAAAACTTAAACTCACGGATTTACCTCTACACTTAGCTAATCGGCTTGTTCGCTGTTATAAAAAATGCCAGCCCGGAAACCCAGACTGACATTTTTTATGTGATATAGAGTATAAAACACTACATTTAAAAGAACATTATGAGTTAAACGTCGAGGAAGTCCATTATGCCTTCTGCCGCTTTACGTCCTTCATCAATAGCGGTTACCACGAGATCAGAGCCGCGTACCATATCACCACCAGCGAATATTTTTTCATTGGTTGTTTGATACATAAACTTGTGATCTTTTGGTGCTATGACTCGACCTTTACCATCCACATCTATACCAAATTCAGTGAACCATGGCGCTGGGCTTGGTTGGAAACCAAAGGCAACCAATACCACATCAGCGGCTATTATGGCTTCACTGCCTTCAATGACTTCTGCCGTACGTCGACCATTTTCGTCTGGCTCACCCATTTGGGTTTGTACCACTTTAATGCCTTCTACTTTGCCATCACCCACTATTTCTACGGGTTGACGGTTGAAAAGAAATTGAACCCCTTCTTCACGAGCGTTCTTTACTTCTCGACGAGAACCCGGCATGTTTTCTTCATCACGGCGATAAGCACAAGTAACCGACTTTGCACCTTGGCGAATGGCGGTACGATTACAGTCCATCGCGGTATCGCCGCCACCTAGCACAATCACTTGCTTGCCTTTCAAATTAATGAAGTCTTCTTCTTTTTCTTCAAACCCTAAATTTCTGTTAACGCTTGAGATGAGATAATCCAATGCATCATATACGCCGGGTAAATCTTCACCGGGGAAGCCACCTTTCATGTAACTGTATGTTCCCATACCAAGAAAAACAGCGTCGTATTCTTTGAGGACATGTTCGAAAGGTACGTCATCACCGACTGACGTGCCTAATACAAATTCCACACCCATTTCTTCAAACACATCTCGACGCCGAGACATAACGCTTTTTTCTAATTTGAACTCTGGAATACCAAAGGTTAATAAGCCGCCGATTTCAGGGTTTTTATCAAAAACGACCGGTTTAACACCATTACGTACTAGAACATCCGCGCATGCTAAACCTGCAGGTCCTGCACCAACAATAGCAACGGTTTTGTTGACAGGTACCACTTTGGACATATCGGGGCGCCAGCCTAGAGCAAAGGCGGTATCGGTTATGTATTTTTCTACCGAACCAATCGTCACTGCACCAAAGCCGCCTTCACCTAACGTACAAGCGCCTTCACATAAGCGATCTTGTGGGCATACTCGACCACAAACTTCGGGTAATGAATTAGTATGATGACAAAGCTCTACTGCTTCGAGTATGTTGCCTTCACTAACCAACCTGAGCCAGTTAGGAATGTAGTTATGTACTGGGCATTTCCATTCGCAGTAAGGGTTACCACATTCAAGACAACGATGTGATTGATCTTTAGCCGCTTCTTCTTCATACGGTTTATAAATTTCAACAAATTTGCCTTTTCGAGTAAGCAAAGCCTTTTTCTTTGGATCTTGGCGATCTACTTCAACAAATTGAAATACGTTGTTTAAGCGTTCTGACATACGCTGTAACCTCCTCTCGCCTTTGCGTCGTTTTTACTTCAACAAAGGCGTTAAACATTGAAATAATCATTCATTAGTATTTACAAATGATCTAACGAGTAAACTTTATTCTGGTCTTTGACGAGTACTCGCCAATAAAGCACCTAAGCTGGCTGCTTTTGGTTTTACTAACCAGAATTTGCCAATATAGTCATAGAAATTATCCAATACTTCGTGGCCCCATTCGCTGTCGGTTTCTTTGACATATTCACCAATTACACTGCGTAAATGTGAGCGATATTCTTCTGTCAGCTCAGTACCGATGCGGTGAATCTCAACCAACTCATGGTTATAGCGATCCACAAAAGTACGATCTAAATCAAGAACATAGGCAAAACCACCTGTCATACCCGCCCCAAAGTTGTGACCCGTATTACCCAATACAGTAATTAAACCGCCTGTCATGTATTCACAACAATGATCACCTGCGCCTTCAATAACCGCATGAGCACCTGAGTTGCGTACAGCAAAACGTTCGCCGGCTGTGCCCGCCGCAAAGAGTTTCCCACCGGTGGCACCATACAAACAGGTGTTACCGATAATGGCGCTCTTCTGTGATTCAAAGGTGGAGACTTTTGGAGGGTAAACAACCAGTTTTCCGCCTGTCATACCTTTACCAACGTAATCGTTCGCATCTCCTTCGAGATACATTTTTAAGCCGCCCGCATTCCAAACACCAAAGCTTTGACCAGCCGTACCATTTAGTCTCAAGGTCAAAGGTTTGTCATTCATACCCTGATTGCCATAACGTTTAGCAATTTCACCGGATAGTCTGGCGCCAATAGAGCGATCGCAGTTGGTGACTTTAAAACTAAATTCACCGCCTTCTTTCTCTTCTATTACATGTTTAACGGTGTCCCACATTTTAATCGCGTGCTCACCTTTATCATGAGGTGGGTTAAAAGGAATTTGACAATACTGAGGCTTGTTTGCAGGTATCGCATCATTATTCAAAATAGGCGTTAAATCTAAACCGTTTTGTTTACTGTTCTCGCCTTCTAGAATCGTCAATAAGTCTGTGCGACCGATTAAGTCTTGTAACGTGGCTACGCCTAATTTGGCTAACCATTGACGCGTATCTTCTGCCATAAAGAGGAAGAAGTTTTTAATCATCTCAACGGTACCAATGAAATGCTCATCACGTAGATGCTGATCTTGAGTGGCAACACCTGTTGCACAGTTATTAAGGTGGCAAATACGCAAGAACTTACAGCCCATTGCTATCATGGGTGTGGTACCAAAACCAAAGCTTTCTGCCCCCAAAATGGCGGCTTTAATAACATCCAGTCCGGTTTTTAGACCACCATCCGTTTGTAAACGAACCTTGCCACGTAAATCATTTGCGCGTAGTGCTTGTTGCGCTTCTGCTAAACCTAACTCCCATGGAGAGCCGGCATGACGAATAGAGGTAAGTGGTGATGCCGCCGTACCACCGTCATAACCAGAAATAGTGATTAAATCTGCATAGGCTTTAGCAACACCGGCTGCAATAGTGCCGACGCCCGGCTCAGATACCAATTTAACTGATACCAATGCCTCAGGGTTAACTTGCTTCAAATCGAAAATCAGCTGAGCCAAATCTTCAATGGAGTAAATGTCATGATGTGGTGGTGGTGAAATAAGAGTTACGCCCGGTACCGCATAACGTAAGCGTGCAATAAGCCCATTCACTTTACCACCGGGAAGTTGTCCGCCTTCACCCGGTTTCGCCCCTTGAGCGATCTTGATTTGTAATACTTCAGCGTTCACCAAATATTCAGGTGTTACCCCAAAACGGCCAGAAGCAATTTGTTTGATTTTAGAACGACGTTCTGTGCCATGACGCGCGGCATCTTCTCCACCTTCACCTGAATTTGAGCGACAACCGAGTTCGTTCATCGCTTGCGCTAACGCTTCATGTGCTTCTGGCGATAACGCACCTAAAGACATTCCCGCCGAATCAAAACGTGGCAGAATACTCTCAACGGCTTCGACTTTATCTAGATCGATAGCTTTCGCTTTATCAGAAATAGTGAACAAATCACGTAACATAGACGCTGGGCGAGTATTAACAGACTCAGTGTATTTTTCAAAATCTTTAAAATCACCACTGTTTACGGCTGCTTGAAGGTTATGTACCACATCAGGGTTAAAGGCATGATATTCAGCATCATGCACATACTTTAAATAACCCCCTTGTTGAATAGGCTTACGTTGTTTCCACGCATAATCCGCGACAGTGGTTTGCTCTGCCTGAAAGTCGTCGAACTTAGCGCCTTGAATACGGCTGGCAACACCTTTAAAACAAAGATCAACCACTTCGTCTGCCAAACCAACCGCTTCAAACAATTGCGCACCACGATAAGAAGCAACGGTTGAAATCCCCATCTTAGAGAGAATTTTCATTAACCCTTTGTTGATACCTTTGCGGTATTTACTGTGGCAACTAAGTGGGTCACCTAACACTTCACCATTTTCAATCATGTCATTGACTAACCGGAAGCTTAAATAAGGATAAACAGCCGTTGCGCCAAAGCCGAGTAAGACAGCAAACTGATGAGGATCACGCGCAAAGCCCGTATCACAAATGATATTAGAATCGCAGCGTAGCCCCTTAACACTTAAATGATGGTGCACCGCTCCTGTTGCCATAGGCGCTGGAATAGGCAACATACCTTTTTCAATATCACGATCAGACAGAATTAAAATCACAGCACCATTCAGTACCGCTTCTTCTGATTCTGTTTGTAATTTTTTAATCGCTTGTTCAAGATTGACATCATCTGGGTTGTAATTAGTGTTCAATTTTACCAAGCGAAAACGATAGTCATCTAACGCTAATAGACGACTGTATTTTCGTGGCGAGAGGATAGGCGAAGACAAGATAATTCTGTTGGCATGCTTTGGTGTCTCTTCCAATAAATTACGCTCACGACCTATGCAGGTCTCAAGCGACATTACGATGGATTCACGTAATGGGTCGATTGGTGGATTAGTCACTTGCGCAAACTTTTGTCTGAAGTAATCTGACACAGGACGAGTACGGCTCGACATAACGGCCATGGGTGTATCATCGCCCATGGAGCCAACCGCTTCGTGCCCACTTTCAGCTAAAGGTCGGAAAATTTGCTCACGCTCTTCAAAACTCACTTGAAACATTTTCTGATAAGCTAGCATTTCATCTGGCGTAAATTGTTCGAACTCTTGTTCAACTTGCACCAATAAAGATTCGATTCGAATGGCTTCTTTCTTGAGCCACTTTTTATAAGGGTGTGCTGTCTTCAGGCGTTGATCAATATCACTGGTGTGCATTACCTTGCCGGTTTGTGTATCGACAACCAACATTTGACCCGGGCCTACACGCCCTTTAGCAACAACATCTTCGGGTTTGTAATTGTAAGTTCCAATTTCAGAGGCAACCGTCATATAACCATTTTTGGTCATAACCCAACGCGCCGGACGCAAACCATTACGGTCCAACATACAAACCGCGTGCCGACCATCGGACAAGACCAAACCAGCAGGACCATCCCAGGGCTCCATGTGCATTGAATTGTATTCATAGAATGCACGTAATTCTGAATCCATATTTTCCACGTTCTGCCACGCAGGTGGAATAATCATGCGTGCCGCACGGAAAATATCCATACCGCCAGTGACTAAAAGCTCTAGCATATTGTCCATAGAGGAAGAATCAGAACCTGTGGTATTTACCAGTGGCTGTAGCTCTGACATTTCAGGGATCAAAGGCGATATTAGCTTATTTGCCCGAGCAAGCGCCCAGTTGCGGTTACCATCAATCGTATTGATTTCACCGTTATGAGCCAGCATACGAAAAGGTTGTGCCAAAGGCCATTTAGGTAACGTATTGGTAGAAAAGCGTTGGTGGAAAATACAAATAGAGGTTTGTAGATTTTCATCACCTAAATCTTTATAAAAAGAAGGCAAGTCAGCGGGCATCATTAGCCCTTTATAAGACAATACTTTGTCAGATAAAGAACAGATGTAGAAGTTTTCGTGGTGAGATAAGGCAATTTCTGTACGACGACGAGCAACAAATAAACGCGTCGCAAAGGTACGTGCATCCATCCGATTACTGTCTACAAACACTTGTTCAATGCGTGGTAAACCATCTACTGCTATCTGCCCCAGACACGCTGAATCAGTAGGTACTTCACGCCAGCCAATCAATTTTAGTCCTTCATCGGTTAACGCTTTACTTAATATTTCTCGTTGTTCGTTGGCTAAGTTTTCTTCTTGATCGAAGAAAATCATGCCGATTCCGTATAAGTCTGATAAAGAATGTTGAAATAAAGATTGCGATTGTGCTCGTAAAAAAGCATCTGGCTTTTGCAGTAAAAGACCACAACCATCACCCGTTTTACCATCCGCGGCAATACCACCACGGTGAGTCATACAGGTTAGAGATTCAATGGCGGTTTTTAATAAATCATGACTGCTATCGCCTTCCATATGGGCAATTAAACCAAAACCGCAGTTGTCCTTGAACTCTCCAGGACGATAAAGACCTGCATTCATATACACAAACTCCTACAAATAAACATAAAAAACACTAAATACGTCAAGCGTGCGAGGATTCAGACAGGGAAGTATTTTATAAGGTGTTTACTACCTTCTGTCGCACTTTTAAAACATTTACCGAAGTGGTGTGGGCTATTATTTACACCTTTTAGAACAACATGGCTCAACATCAGTTGTGTCAAGCTCTGCGATTAAAAAAGCGTTTTACCCGTTAACATACTGATACATAAAAAGAGCGTGACATAGTACAGTGCAACGTAAGATCACTCAAATCGTAAACACCATTGTTTCTATTACTTTTCGCTGGATTTTAGGTAATTTCAGGGGAGAAAAAATGAATTTAGAGTCTTTTATCTGGTAAGGATTTTACTAAGCAGGGAGATCTGCTGTTCACTCTATTTTTTTAGTGGAATCTGGTTTTTTTATCTAAATTAGAGGTTTATTTATTTTCATAATGACTAGGGACTGCAAATTGCTTCCCTAGGTCACTGTATTTTACGAATATCTTGCTGAATGCCTCGCACGCTTCTTGCCCATGGTGTTAAGGCTTGTAAGTCTTTTGGTAATTCTTCAATCGCCGCAATGGCGCCACCACGATTACGGTAAAGCCCATATACTACAACGTACCAATCTCGACTATTATGTGTTGTTTTAAAATAAGCAAAATCTTCAAGACTGCCCTGTTCACGTATAAATTCTTGTACCGCTGACAAAGTATAAGCGCCTAACAATTGTAAACTATATCGATTGGGGTTTTGACCTAGTAGCCATGCGGTTTTATTAAATTTGTCCTGTTCCTCTATCGTTGTTTGTACGTTTTCTGGAACAGTATTTTGCGTACTCAGTGTTGCGGTAATAGACGCTGGGGCTGGTACTATTGGCTCAACTGATGTCACGTCTCTATCCACAGACGCATTCTTGGAGTCAGACTTAGGATCCTCCTTAGAAGTAATGGCTTTTAAAAGCGCAATAGGCGCTGCGACAATAGCTGTTTCAGTCGGCGCAGAAGTAGGCGCTGTGCTTGTCGGTGGTAATAATCTAGCACCAACAGGAATAGGCGGTAACGAAAAACTCTCATCATTTCCTAACGCTTGCTGAACTTGATCAATTTTTGCAATGGTGGGCGATACAATCCGCTTACTGTCCGACGTTAATGGAATCACCGTACCTTGTTCTTCATCACTGTCAGAAGGCGAGTTGAAAGCAACAACACCAATAATCCCTAATGCAATCACAGACAAAAGAGTCATATGCATTAATGGAAAACCAAACTTTGCTTTCTCGCCTTTACCCATCATTC
>Ga0308007_10000214_pt1 | contig 26333 bp, 22 predicted proteins | sample Neamet71_FD_203152 | JGI IMG/M metagenome (GOLD analysis project Ga0308007, IMG submission 203152) | Marine microbial communities from water near the shore, Antarctic Ocean - #71 | ecosystem: Environmental > Aquatic > Marine > Unclassified | place: Southern Ocean | collected 2014-06-07
ACGCGCACGGCGGCGGCGGCGGATGGGAGAGCGGCGCCTCTTTGCACCGAAGTATAGATCAAGAAGATCGGACATATTTATTTTAATATATAGAAAAGATTTTTAATTCAAATTAATTCAAATTAATTCAAATTAATATTTTAATAAATTTAGAAATTACATTTTCCCTGAAATTATGTAGTTTTAGAAATTCCATTAAAATATTTTTATCCTTCTTTTTTATATTAAATTTTTCTGGTATATCATAATCGAATACATTGAATATTTCCCTACACACATGGTAATCAAAGTGTTCGCATGTCTTAACTGAATTGGCTAATACATTTTCTATAGTTCCGTGTTTCTTAATTAAATTAAATGCTGTTATTGGTCCTATCTGAGGAATAGACTCTGTATAGTCGCATCCAGATAGAATGCAGAAATCTACAAAATTTTCCATATTCATATCTATATCTGATAGAAGCTTTTCAAGATTAACCTCTATGATGCACTTACTTATACTAGTTTTAAGCACATTAGAGCATCCAAATGTAAGAGCATCTGAATCATCGGTAATTGTATAATCGACAAGGCCATTTTTTTGAAGAAATGCGCAATATTTCTCTGCGTCATTCGGGGCTGTACAATAAGGAAGGCCCGATTTTTCTAGAAATTCTTTGCATTGTTCGGTATGATATTTCTTTACGGTTATCAATTGAGATTGCAATCTTTCTATTTCATATTGAATCTCATGCTCATGTTTTTCATTTTGCGGAACTGTGTCCTTTAGTTCATCTAACCTAATGTATAACTTTTGTTTTGCCAACATTCTTTTTTCTAATGTTATACCTTTTGCATCAGGAGGAATCCCATCAAAAACAAAAACGGGTAGAATCCCATTCATCATGTAAAATTTTGCGCGATTTGCAATTCCTACAAGATGTGAATTATCTTCTTTGGAGGCATACTTAAATTTATATAATAGTATACTACAATCTATAGCAACAGTTTTACCGTAATACTTTTTAATGTCGTTGTATGTTGTACAATCAGGAGAGTGTTTTTTAATAAGGGTATTTAATCCTCTAATTCCCATTTATTAATGTATATCTTATTCTTTTAAACTATTTAAAACGAATTTTAATCTACGATCAAACACTCTGTAAGATTAATCGGTGAAGTGTCTTCGTCGGTAGTAAGATCCAGAATCCTCTTAGGATGGCGAAATTGTGGATGTGTTTCAATTCCCGCGACTCGGTAATGAACTATATCTTTCCAAAACTGGTCTAGAATAGGCAAATTCTTATTAAGCCACTTATGGTTAATATAGGTTCTTACGATACTCATAGTCTTCGGTGGGAAATATTCAATAAAATCAGAAACTTCAAGTCCGCATATGAACATATTCAACTGAACCTGAGGATAATAATACACCGGAATCTTACCGGGGATAATCTTCCGCTTATATGGACACTTAACCTCCAATAGAATAGGCTTTGCATCAGGATCAGTTAGACTCATGGAGATACCGTCTGGCGAACCAGCTAGCCACGGATATTCATCGGATTTATGTACATCCTCGTGTGCAAGAAGACCAAAATCGTAATTCTTTTGGTCAGTAAGTTTACAATACTTATCAATAGCTTCGTCTTCATACTTTTGCCCGTGACGAGTAGCAATATTACCAACAAAAGGCTTTGGGTCGTGACCACACTTCTTAAAAAGTACTTCTTTTGGTTTTTGATAAGGATTCAACCCCAGAACCGTGCCTGCATCACTTGATGTCAATTTGTTCTCTCGTTGCTTAAACCATGCATCTGACCGCTGCTCGTGCATGGGAATCGATTGCAATTTATTAATTATATCCATAAAATACACCTGTATAAGTGTATGTATTTTATGTTTAAATCACTTAGAAGAATGTTACATATATAATTATATATAATATAGATTTTTGTAAATATAAATGTAATAATGAATTTAAAGTATAGAATGATATATAATTATTATGAAGTGGGGAAAGCTGGTAACAGTTGTAGACAATGATTCAATGCAAGAGTGGAAAGTATATGAGTATAGATATATAGGTCCATGGACAGACTCTATCATAGCTATATGGGGAAAAAAAGAAATTCCTTTATATTATAGGGGTATTACTGAAATGAGTCTTAGTGCTAGACATAACTGTCACGGCAGAAGCTGCCGGTGTAAGGCCAAGAAAGGTCTCACGAACCTATTTTATAAAACCCTTGTTGCTAGTGGAGGTACTGAAGATTCTTCTGGGCGGAAATTGTGGGATTTAAAGGTGAAAGATGCGTTTTTTTATTATTACCGTAATTCACCAAAATTTAGTTTGAAATACATCAGTCTTAAAGAGGCGGAAAACATGGGGCCATTGAACACACAAACCGCCCCGGGTCTTAATAATTACCCAATTCATTTGGTGAACGACAAAAAAAGTGAACTAGAATATGTACATCAAAGTCTAGAAAAAGAGAACCTTACCCTATCCCTATCCAAGTCCAACAATAAGAAAGATCCGTCAAAAAGTATATATATGTATGTCAGGCCCGCGACGGGCCTGGGTGAATCATCGCTCGCCAAGCCCTACAGGGCAGAGGTGAAGACCGGTGGCAAGTCGGTGAACCTGGGCACCTATTTTAGCCAAGAAGGAGCTGCTCTGGCTGCGGCAAGATTTAAAGCTGAGTCGAGTGACGCCAACTGAGCTTCCACTCCCGTTCTCTTGCGTTGAGACGAATGCTAAAACAAAAATAAAAGAGAAAGAAGATGAAACTCGTATGTAATTTATATAAATCGTTTAAGAAAATGATACATATTTGATTATATATGAGTGATAAATTAAAATTCATTGATTTATGTTCAGGTATAGGGGGTTTTCATCAGGCTCTTAAACATTGTGAATGTGTTATGTCGTGCGATATTGCACAGTTGTGTAGAGAATCTTATAAGATTAATTACGGCATTGAATCGGAAAAAGATCTCTCTGAACTTGTTATAGAAAATATTCCAGCATTTGATATTATATGCGCTGGATTCCCGTGTCAACCATTTTCAAAGGCTGGTTTCCGAGAAGGATTTAAAGACTCCCGAGGGAATATATTTTTTGATATATGTAAAATTATAGATTATCATAAGCCAAAATATATAATATTAGAAAATGTTAGAAATTTAGTGTCCCATGACAACGGAAAAACTTTCAAAATTATAATAGAAACCCTAGAAAATCTAAATTATAACGTTGCTCATATAATATTAAATGCTTTGTATTTTTCAGTTCCTCAAAACAGGGAACGTATAATTATAATGGGAAAACGTAAAGACATAGGAAATATTCCAGATTTTCCTAAATTCAAAAAAGAATACACTTCATTAAGTGATATCATAGATCACACTAATAATGTACCCGATTTAACAGATAAACTAATTGTTACAAGAAACATTTGGAATGATTTTTTGTGTATATTAAAAGATAATAATACACCCATCCCAAAGTTTCCTATTTGGACAGACATTTGGGACACTGATGTCTCAGATGACTTTTATAAAATGTATAAATCTACTGTAGACAAAAATAAAAAATTCTATGAAGACAATGTAGACATTCTAGAACCCTGGTTAATTGAATCCAGGAGTAATGAATTATGGAAAGGAGCAATTAGAAAACTAGAATGGCAAGTAGGAACAAATTCTGGTACATTAAACGAAACCTTGTGGAGCCCAAGAGGCTCCGGTATTCGTGTTAAAAATTTAGACTATTCTCCTACTCTTGTTGCGATGGCGTCAATGATACCTATCTATGGACCTTATTCAAGACAACTAACTCCTAGGGAATGCGCAAGATTACAGTCTTTTCCGGAAGAATTTATACTACATGAAGATCCAAAGGTAAATTATAAACATTTTGGAAACGCCGTGAATGTTAAAATGATATCATGGTGTGTCTCATTTTTGATAAACTAGCATTAGATTATATAACTTACGGATGTCTTCGGCTACAAAATTAAATGATCCGATATACCCGGGTTTAAAATCTGAACCTGTTAGCGGCTTCTCCCCCGTTTTGTGTTCGGCTTTGCGTTTTTTCCAGCCTGCTTTATCTTCTTGCCATCTCTTGGCAGGTTCAACGATTCCATAATTAAATTTAACTTGGATTCGTATAAATATATTATCAGTGTCTCCCAATTTTATACTAAGATTAACGTATGTTTTAGCCGCGTCTTTACTTGGCTTACTATTCCCCCCAAACCACCCAGCCTGTGCATGCATATATTTGTAATAAATATCCGACGGATTGTACTTTAAGTCCCAGAGATATATAAAATTTATTCCAGTGTTATTGCTGTATATTATACCATCAGAATCTAGTCTTCCTTCTTCGGTAATCCCAAGTCCGTGAAACATGAATTCTTTCTTTTCTTTAACGGGAAATTTATTAATATGGTCTGCAAAATGTTCCGCAGCGCTTTCTGTGATGTTTTGGTGCCTAGGGGGGAGCCTCTGTCCTCCTCGTGCTATTTTAATAGGTAATGCTTTTCTATATTGTTCACTTATTAACTCTTTAAACATTACATTATAATTAACTTCTTTAGTCCCTATATTTGAAAGATCTTTTGTTAAATGTGGCAATTTAGTAATAGAATATTTCCACACAGATAAACCCGGAAACACAACTCCAATATCCGCCTTTCCCGTATTGTCATCTTGTGTATAATTATATAACCCTATCATTCCTATAAACATCTTCTCGAGTTCTCTTTTTGGTTTTATTTTTTTCCAAATTTCCCGATTTCTAATTGATTTATCTAAGTTTTGGATAGAATCTAAACCGGTTGATATAATCAATTGAACACCTGTTGAAATTTCAGCGATAGTTCCAGGATTTTTATTTGCTCCATAAGAGTCGATAAAAGAGTTTAGTGTTGTATGCAATATCAACGAGTCGTGATGTCCGGAAACGCATTTTAAAACACGTTCTCGTTGTTTTTTTGAAAGATTATCCATTTTCCTTTTTAAATAAGACTTTGTTATTCTATTATCCATTTATATATTAGGGATAATATTTTTTTGCAAAATATACTATAATAGGAATAGAATATTAGATTTAAAAAGATAACTCATAATACATTAAATCTAAATGTATCGCATTATCCCTCTTAGAATTTTACGTAGAACCCGTGGTGTAAAATTTGACGAAATGGTTCCATCTGATATCCCAAAAATTAGCGGAATCGATCGAGTTATCCATGGTCCAAATTCTATCTCACCCGGACCGGTTGAAGATTGTACCCCTCCTGTTAAAAGACCGTGGTATATGCATCCAGGACAAGATGATAATCTCCTAGTTCTTCAGGGAACTAGATACATTGATATCTTTGATCCAAAAACTGTAACTAAAGCCTCTTTTATCATAACTCCAGATAAGGTTTATAAAAATGACAAACTGTATTTTGATGGCCCTGCTATGGTAGTCTGGCCTTCGGGTATTTTTCATAGAATTATTAGTGGGATTGAAGGTAGTATATCGGTTAATTTTTCAACTAGAACCAATTTATTTGACATGAAGGACAATTTTAATGTATACAATCTCTGTACAAACACGGGAAAGTATACATTAATTAAAGATGGGTATGAAGATCAGCCAGATCTAAATTATAAGTATCCTAATGACGAAATTAAGGATCTATTCAAAGACAATATTCCACGAATTTAAATAAATATGTATTGTAATGTAATGTAATGGATAACCCCGAATCTCCAAATGTTTTCCCGATAGATATAGTTATTACCTGGGTAGACACAACCGATAAAGCGTGGATAAATAGATATGAAAATACTCTTAATAAACCATTTAAGAGATCAGAAAGATGGAGTCCACAATATTCCCCACCCGATACAGAACTTTCTTTATGTTTAAAACTTATTCGTAAGAATATGGCATGGGTTCGTAATGTATTTATTGTTACACAACAACAAGATCCTAAATGCCGTACAGAAAATGAAATACTAATAGATCACTCGGATATGGGACTAGGACTTGTATTTAATAGTCTTGCAATTGAGACATCTTTATATAAAATACCTGGTTTATCAGAGCATTTTATTTACTTTAATGATGACATTTATGCTGTGAAAAAATTAGCACGTAGTTTATTTTTTACCAACAATGGCGCAACAGTTGTTCAGTTTAAAGACCAGTATTTTGGAGTTGATAGTATCTGGGGTAGGACAAATAAACACACTTTAAAAATTTACAGATCAAATAATTCACATATAGTAATTCCGCATGTCCCATATACACTTACAAAAAGTCAAATGACTGACGCGGAAAACTTATTTCCTGAGTTATGGGAACAGGCGAGGAAATCTTTAGTAAGGGGTTCGGATGGAGAGATTAATCCAATTCTTGGTACATATATAAATTCAGTTAGAAATTTTACGGCTATTCTAGATACAACTAGTAATTTAAAGTATTTATACAGTGATTATGCTATAGACTATTTGATGTATAATCATTGGTTTAATATTTATCCTCCTCATATTGTATGTATTAATAACTTTAATACAACTAAAAAAGAATTATATGATTCAATTGAGAAAACTTCGGATTTATATATAAAATTGGCTTTATATCTTATAATTTTAACAATAATCGTTACATCTATTTACAAATACACATACAAATACAAATACAAATACAGATACGGTTATAAAAAATAAAATGAATTTAAAACCCCTAATAATAAGTATTCTTATCGATTCGGGTTCGCTACCATTCAATAGAAAAATTTATTAGGGTAATAAATCTTTTTTAAATAGTCAGGGATTTCGATAATATTTATAGGCTCCGTTAGAGCTCTTTTAACTACAATACGGTCTTTGTATCTTTGTGTTTTTTTGGGATCGGTCTCAAGGTAATAATCTTTTATTTCAGATGAAAGTATTTCCATGCGACTTTTCCATAATCCTGGGTGATTTTTACTATACATAACTGCGAGATCTCCACTTGGTAGTGGTGGAACAAGTTGTCTCTGTAAAATTTGTGTTATGTTAAATTGTGGTTTGGTTTTACTGTTAAAAAGAGGTTCGGATTCATTAGTGTGTCTCCAACCCAGATAAAGCCTTACTGAATTCTTAGTGAATTTCTGTTTATTAATTTCGTGTATAATGTTCTGGTTAAAGATAATAACCTGTTTTGGTTTAATTTCTATTTTTACTTTGTTTGGATAATCACCCGATATCTTTTCAAAACCACCACGTCCCGCGCATGTGTGTGTACCAGGAACACATGAGAAATATTGACTACCATTGTTGTCTAAATTTATCCATCCCCCATAAATGTGATCTGCATCTTTTTGAATACTGCAAGTGTCTCTATGAAATGACTCACCTGTAATACTTGTACCTGCTCTCCGTATACCTACACGATCAAATAGACACTCAATGTATCGGTTATTGTCCATGTATCCAAAAACCCTAGACAATTTCTTGAAAAGAATGTATCTAAGTTGATACATCACTAGATTATGAAAACTGGAAGGATTGCCTAATGCCCCGAAAGCTCCCAATACAAATCCGTATTGAGGTTCATCTGTTTTAAAATCCCTTAACTGAAACTTCTTAATTTCTGAAAACCAATCTGTTCCCAATAAGAATTCACTTTCTTTTTTAATTAAATTGAGATCTATAACTACCACTCCATAACTGTTTAATTGACTTGCACAACGTTTAAGATAATCATTTTCGACTGTTAAGTATTTGGTTATGCATTTTATCAATTCTTTTCTTTTTTCACCTGATATAGGCATTACTATGTATTAATGTATAGATTGTATTTTTAAATTAAATGAATTTAAAACCACTTTGTATATATTTATACATATTAATGGATATAATATGGAGTGAGGTATTTCTTGCACTTTTTACAATCTTATTTATGTATACAAATACAATTCCGGGATATATTATAGCAATCAACGGAACGTTATGTCACGGGGCTCATGCATTATCTCTTCCATATAAAAAGGAACTGAGAATATTTGACGCATCGTGTAACATATGTTTAAGTTTGTATGTAAATCTAAACCCCAGATCTCAGCCAAAGACTGGAATTATATCATGTTTTTCTTTCTTCGCGTGGAGATATAATCAAATTAATACTGGAAACTTAAAGGCGATTGTACATGCAACATGTGTTCAATTACCGTTGTTTATTGGACTAAGGCATTATAGTTTAATGAATTTCCATTTCACCGACAAACGTCATTTACTTTAGTTTTTTAACGCTAACAGATGGCGTATTCTTCTTTTTTAACTTTTTGACGTCATACTCCGGAATTTCTTTAGCCTTTTTGGCATCGTAATTCTTTTTACAATAACTCCATAATTCTTTCGAGCCTATTTTGAATTTGCGGTCTGGGGTAGCCCTATACCAAAAAACACAGTCCTGTATATTATTACTTCTTGACGTATTGTCTAGGACTAAACAGTCATATCCTTCGGTGCAGCTATTAAGAACGTCCTGAAAAACCGAAAAATGTGGGAATATCCCAAAGAAATTATTATACAACTTTTGTTGATTTTGTATAATATTTTCCCTGAGAATAAAAACATAATCGATATTGGTTCTTAAATCGGGTGGCAAATCCATACAGTACTGCATAGTTAATAAAAATGTTATTCTCCAATGGCGACCATTCATAAATATACCTCGGATATTTGGATCTTTTATCATGCGCTTATCATACATACAATCATCTAATAAACAAAATACGTCATTATCCGCTGTTTTTTTCTTACCGTCTATTATTTTTTTTTGTCTAGTTATAATTTGCTGTATAATCTCTGGTTTATATTCAGAGTGTATTAATAGTTCGGGTATGAAATTTGAGTAAAAAGCATTCCCATCTTCAGTTGCTGATATAGCTACACCGGCATTTATATTTCGCAACCGATATAATATATCAGCAACTAATGTACTTTTACCTGTTCCTCGCTTTCCTATAAAAACACATGTGGCCGGACCAGAACCTGTAAGTCTTTTTTCTTCTATCTTACGGGGATTAAATTTAGATAGACTTATCGACATAACTAATATTACATTTATATTATTAATTGTAATAATCGGACGTATCTAGAACATCCGGTTCTAGTGTGGCATATGAAACGATTAAACTAATGAGTGCACCAACTATAGCACCACAAATTAAGAGGGCAACTTCGTTAACTCCAGCGCTCTTTTTCTTATCTTCTGGTGCTTTCTTTATAATAAATCTGTTTACGGCAAAAGCTAAACATACTGTCAATATAATTATTATAACAGCCTTAATGTCAAAAACATAAAAATCTAATGAAGGAAAATACATATTAATAATTAGTATCTTTATTTTTAAAGTCATAATATAAACTTAAAAATAAAGTATATTATATAACATAAAGTGCGATGGATTCTACCCCTATACAAAGCATGGACTCTTATAATTCTATAAATTCTATAGATTTTGGAGAAGTTGTATTGTTTATAAAATTTGGAACAGATTGGTGTGCTCCATGTAATAAAATGAGTAATGTTCTGGCGGGTATTTCAAATTCCATAGTTTATACCGTAGATGTAGAAAATGAAGATTTTGAAGAGTATTTAGCTACGAATAACATTTGTAATATACCAACTGTTATAATCAAATATAAAAGCAATACGACACAGTTCGTAGGAATGAGGACTACCGAGGAAATTAATCATATGATACATAATATAAAGACTCGTTATCACGACCTGACCGACACTGTTTTTTAAGAAATCTTGCAAAAAAATAACTGGTTTAAAAATATCTCACAATTTATAATCAGTTACTTTAAAAGTTATGGCGGAGAATTATAAAAAATATTCCCAGATAGAACATGTCCTAGAACGCCCTGGGATGTATGTGGGAGATACTAAAGACATAGTCTCTGAATGCTGGACGGTTAACCCAGATACCAACACTGCGCACCATAAAACATGTAAATGGAACCCCGGGGTATATAAAATTTTTGACGAAATCTTAACAAATGCATCAGATGAAGTTCAAAGAAATAAAAAGATGACATGTATAAAAGTTGACATAACAGACGATGGCTTGATTAGTGTATACAATGATTCTGGAATACCAATTGAAGTGCACCCCGAGTATAAAATTTACATCCCTGAACTTATTTTTGCAAATCTTCTTACTACAAGCAATCATGACGACACCAAAAAAAGAACAACCGGGGGGCTTAACGGGTTGGGGGCTAAACTCGCAGCCATCTTTTCCGATACATTTACAGTAGAGACGGCATCCGGTGGTAAAAAATACACTCAAACATTTGAAAAAAATCTCAGTAAAATTCTTAAACCCAAAATTGGAAAAACCTCTAAAGAATACACTAAGATTACATTCATGCCGGACTTTAAAAGATTTGGGATTCAGTGTATAACACAGGATACCAAAGACGTCCTCGTGAAGAGAGTTTTTGACATCTGCGCTATTACCCCAAAGAACGTAGATATCTATTACAACGGTAAAAAACTATCAGTAAAAGACTTTTCCGATTACGTATCTGTATACATCGGACCCAAAAAAGAATGTCCTAGGGTTATTCAAGAAGAACCTAGATGGCAGGTAGCCATCGCACCATCTGAAAACGGATTTCAATGTATGTCATTTGTAAATGGCGTAAATACATCTGACGGGGGAAGTCATGTAGACCATGTCATCAATCCTATCATTAAAAAACTAACAGAAATTATTCAAGAAAAAAACAAGAGCTTGACTATCAAGCCTAATTACATTAAAGACAACTTCTTTGTATTTATAAATTGTATCATCGAAAATCCATCATTTTCTTCACAGACAAAGGAAAAGAACATTACAAAAGTTTCAGACTTTGGCAGCAAATTTATAACATCCCCGGATTTTATCAAGAATTTATCTAAAATTGGAATAATCGAGAGTGTACTATCTCTTGCGGATGCCAAGGAAAAGAAATCTCTTCAAAAAACAGATGGGAAGAAAACGTCTAGAGTTATCATCCCGAAGCTTGACGATGCAAACAGGGCCGGTACAAAAGATTCATCTAATTGCACCATTATCTTCACAGAGGGAGATTCTGCTAAAGCCACCGCTGTATCCGGCCTATCTGTTGTAGGAAGAGACACATACGGGGTTTTCCCACTTAGAGGAAAGTTGCTAAATACCCGAACAGCAACATATGCGCAGTTGTCTAAAAACGAAGAGATAAATAACATCAAACAAATCCTTGGCCTTCAAAACGGTAAAAAATATAAAAACGTATCAGAACTAAGATATGGGCGAGTTTTGATTATGACAGATGCAGACACTGATGGATTTCATATCAAAAGTCTGCTTATTAATTTCATAGGAAATTCTTGGCCAGAACTACTAAAAATAAATTTCATATCATCTCTGGTTACGCCGATCATTAAAATATCAAAAAGAAGCGAAATGTTGTCATTTTACAACCTGAGTGATTACAATAAATGGAAAGAAAATAATAATATGTCTGGATACAAGGTAAAATACTACAAGGGACTTGGTACTAGCACATCATCTGAGGCAAAGGAATACTTTAAAGACATGAAGACTCTTGATTACAAAATAGAAACCGCAGACGATGAAAAATACTTAACAATGGCGTTCACAAAAACTGAGGCTGACGCAAGGAAAAAATGGATTCTTGAAAATATCAAATGCCCAGAAACTCTAAATTACAATATAAGCAAGGTAAATGTAAAAGATCTTATTAACAAAGAACTTGTACTCTTTTCGATCGCAGACAACATCCGCTCTATACCCAGTCTAGTAGATGGGCTTAAACCATCCCAGAGGAAAATCCTTTACGGTTGCATCAAAAGAAATATATATTCCGAAATCAAGGTGTCTCAACTCGCAGGATACGTGTCCGAGGTTTCAAGTTATCACCACGGAGAAACAAGCCTTCAAGATACTGTAATCGGGATGGCCCAGACATTTGTAGGTTCTAACAATATAAATCTCCTAGAACCAGTTGGGCAATTTGGTACTCGGCTCATGGGGGGGAAAGACTCCTCCAGTCCTAGGTACATTTTTACTCACCTCTCTAAAAAGTTCAAGAACATGTTTAATCCAGACGATTACCCGCTTGTAAATTATCTAAACGACGACGGGTTTTCGATTGAACCGTCTTTCTATGTCCCAGTGTTGCCCCTTGTACTTATCAACGGGGCATGTGGAATTGGAACCGGGTTTTCTACTGACATCCCATGTTTCAATCCAGAAGACCTGAAAAAGAGGCTACTAAAATTGGTAGACGATGAAGATGCAGACATCGACGAACTGACACCGTGGTACAATGGATTTACTGGTTCAATAACAAAAGTAGAAGAAAATAAATGGATATCAATGGGTGTCTATAAAATTGTATCAAATACTGTGACAATAACTGAGCTACCGATTGGAACATGGACAGAGGAATATAAAACTTTCCTAGACAAACTAGAGACCGATGAGCAGATTTATAGCTACAAAAATATGTCATCAGAAACGAGCGTACACTTTGAAGTAAAAATCCCCCTAGAGAACATAATAAACTGGAAAGACAATAAGGAATTTGATAAAAGGCTCAAAATGACCTCACATATATCTGCCAAAAACATGCACATGTTTAACGAAAAGAATGAAATTGTAAAGATGTCATCCGCTGAAGAAATTGTTTATCATTTTTGGAAAATCAGAACAGACTATTATATCAAGAGAAAAGAATACATTTCCCAGAGGCTAGAGAAAGAATTGAATCTCATAACATCGAAGATTAATTTTGTAAACGATGTGATTGATGAAAATGTTAAAGTATTTAGACAAAAACTATCTACAATAAATGAACAGCTAGATACTAGAAAATACCTGAAAATAAACGAAACATACACATATCTAACTGACATGAAAATCCATACATTCAGTGAAGATACGATTGATGAATTGATTTCAAAACAAAAAAATATTTCTGACCAATACTCACAGAATAACAATTATACTCTTCTAGATTTCTGGGAAAACGATCTGAATAAATTTAATTAAATTAAATTAAATTAAATTAAATTTAAAATAAAAATCTATACTTATAATAAAAAAATAATGCTAGCTCAGGATATTACAAAAATGCTTCCCCCCATCGTACAGCAGTACCTTTTTAATCTTATTATCCCAGTTATTCTTGCGGCATTCTTCTGGATGTGCGTAGGAGTACTAGACAACCAGTGCAAGGGGGAGACGGACGCAGAGAAGAGATCTCTTATGTTCACCCGCAATGCGCATATTGGCATGGGTGTATTCAGTACCGCTATGGCCGTATACACAATTTTTAATGTTATAAAGAAAAAGCGCATGTAAACTACAACAGTCCTCATAAAAGACCGATAATTAAATTAAAAATGTGTAATTATTACATTAATTTAATTTAATTTAATTTAATTTAATTTAATTTAATTTTCCTGGCGGCGTATAAAACCTCCATCTTCAGATTTAATCCATTCGTCTTCAATTATATATAGTCTATGAGAATTAAAAAAAGTCGCTACATCATTTATATTTTCTGTAAAAAGTAATGGCCTTTGTTTATTCGGGGACCATAACTTGGTTGCAAAATGGTAAGCAGTTTTCCATTTTTCAGAACCTGAAGTTAATATACACATGGAATGACAATGCTTATTTAATGTTGAATTTATCGCAGTCAATGTTTTAATTAATTTCATATATGCACAAATGGGTAATTCATTTTCTTTATTACCAGTCCCCTGTAGATCAACAAGTAGATGATATGTAAGATTATTATTTTTAATATACCCCCATGTATTCTCTAAATATAATAAGAATTCATCATATTTAACTTCATCGTATTCTTGTTCCTGTTTTAGTTTCACCGTAAAAAGAAATTTTACATTATCTAAAGTTATTACATAACCAGATGTATCTTTTATTGTGATAATCTCCTCAGTCATATTTAAATATAATTAAATATAATTAAAGATAATAAAACGCGCAAATATTACGTTTTTATAGTTATATTAAAGATATTCTGTATATGTGTGGTATATACTCTCCTCTATAGATGGACGAAACATTGTTTCTTGCCTGGAAAGACTTAGAACAAATTATTAAAGAAACTGAATATGGAGCCGAAGAGAAACTCAATTGCCAATGTAGACACTCAAATGTAATTTTTAATCCATCAGATAAGGCAGATATATGTTTAGATTGTGGTCAGATTTTAAAAATGGACGGGGATAGCTGCGAATGGAACAGTTATAAAAAGGAAGACGGATCTTTTCAGACTTCTCAACAAAGAGGAGATGCATGGGTGAGCGATAACCCATATGACAAAACGGGTACAATACCGGGGTTTCATAAAAATTCTTTTATCATGCGGATGCATTATCAGGCGACTTTTAGTCATAAACAAAAAACATTTTGGAAAATCTCTGAACACCTTGAAAATTATCGCACGCTACTCTCACTTCCCCACGCTATCGTACCAACTGCTAAAAATATGTGGCACATTTGCATGGAATCTGGAAAACTTACTCGGGCATCAGTTAGAAATGGGTTGATATCTGCATGTATGTATTATTCGGGGGCTCAGAACAATATATCAGTGGATCGTAAAAAATTGATAGAAATTACCGAGGGTAATCAAAAAGGGTTTCTCAAGGGTGAAAAAATTTTTCTAGAGATAATGCAGGATGTTCCAGCTTATAAATACCTAGGAAGAAAAAAGGAAGATGTTAAGGATACTGACGCCTTTGTAAAATTCTGTAATCAACTGGAACTTCCTTTCAAGACAGTTTCTATGTGTAATGAAGTATATACAAAAAATATAGACCGATTAGACTCTGTTACGCCTAAATCTATTATAGCAGGGGTCTTGTTATACGTTGTCAAATGTGAACTAAATCTCAGGCAGCCATCTAAGGCAAAAATATCACAGGTAGTTGACGTATGTATTCCCACTATCAATAAAGTGTTTAAAATTTTAGAATCGTAAAGTCATAATGTATTTAAAAAATAAAAACATACACATATAAACCATGATTGCTCTATTGATTGCATTGATATCATATGTTGTTAAACCCGTTATGTATCCAGTTTATAGAACGACCATTAAACCAAGGGGTAATTCTGTTTATAACTCAGGTAGAGGATATGAAACCATGTTAGAATCATTGACGCCTCCTTCGGGAGGAGAACTACGACTTTTGACCCACCTTAACGGTAATGCTTGGGCACAAAACTGGCTACTTCACATGGGTAGAAATTATACAGAACTATATGACGACCATTATCCAACTGAATGCGGCAATATGAAAGAAGCTTCGAATATTTACACGTCTGAGGAATATTTTTATTTCGGATTTTTCCCCAGGAGTAGTAAGTGTGGACAACATGAACCAAAGTATATGGCGCTCTTCGTTCTCCAGCCCAAACAAAGAGCTATGAATGCTAAACTAATCGTAGAAAATCCAAAGTATATCCACGAAGATACTATGCTAATCGATTTCGAAAACAGTCTTAGACAATTGTGTGACGAATCTTATGTGTTTTTTAAGTATGACGAACTCAAGAGACCGGGTCAAATCAGGTACTACTACGAGTGGACTTTCACTAATTAAATGTATATTTAATTAAAATGTTTGGTTTACTGTAATAATGAATGAAAAGGTTGTTAAAATAGAAGATTGTTGGATGACCAAAGAATATACCGAACATAACAAAGACAGAATAGAACAAAAATTATTACCACCCGGAGACGAGTTTATGGTTTATTTTTTAAGATTTTTATTATTCTGTGATCAATGTCACGACTTTTGTGAAGAGGCCGATAGAAATAACTGGATATATAAGGTTAGTGGCAAAGACAAGATAAAGGAAAAAATTTACAATATAATAAAGAACGGATACGCACTAGATATACGAAGTTTAGGGGGCCTCACGGCAACTGAGCTTAATGGATATGGTATAGGACCAGATTCTATAGAATCAGCCTGGAAGAGTACTAGTGAAATGAAAAAAATAATAGATAACTTACTTATGAATGCATTTCGTATTAAGGTTGTAGGGTCAAGCGCCGGGGAAGCCCAAGATGGTTGTTCTATGGCTTCTAAAAGATTATTACAAAAAGTAGATTTAGTACCTGGGGCGGCTGCAACGGAATATTCACCTTATATAATTGCAGTAGACGCCGATCAAAGTCGTTTTAAATTATCTACATTATTAAATTATATATGTGACATAACTATAGACAAAAAGATTCGCAGAGAAGTTAATTTATGTGATATGGCATCTACAAAATACGATTCGGCAAGTGGTTCTGGTGCACTAAATTTTATTAAAGCAATTAAGGCAAATTATGAAAATACAGATAATATAAAAATTAAAGACATTGTAGATACAACCGAATTAAAACTTACAGTCAAAGATACACCTATTATACATATCAAATATGAGATAGATACCAGTATTGGAGACAGAATTGACAGTGAAAATTGGAAAGAAAGAAGAAAAGCCATTATTAATGATGTTAAAAGCAATGAACACAAAACAGAACTTGCATTTTGGCCAGCAGCTAAAGCGAGTATATATAATGATATACTAAATGAAGGAATTATAGTTCCTTATTCAAAACCTGGTACAAGTAAAGATAAAATGTATGAATGGAAAAGAAATAGAATTACACCGGGTGATTTAAAAAAACTAGGTCAAAAGTCTCCGAGTATAAAATTAAATATAATTAAGTTTTTCAGTAGAAAAGAAGAACAATTTGCGGAATTAAATAACGTTATAAATTCCGAAAATTCCTCGGTATCGAGCTTAACATCTAATTATGATATAAATAATACTAGGTGGAACCCGGAGATTGGAATAGCTCCAGATAAGGAATTAAATGATTTGTTTAACATTATGTGTTATAAAACCCTAGGAGATTTCGGACAAATACTAGAATACAATAGTTTAACGGGTAATTTAACACAATATAGGAGTTTATTTATAACCTTTGATACCATCTGTTCTAGAATAAGTTCATTGTTTAATAGATATACAATTTTCGAGTCCTCTGCTGTTGAAGAACAGGGTGTTACTATGTTTTTACCTGAATATATAAATACTGCAATATTGGGTGTACAAAACCTAGCGCGAGCTCATGATGGTGCAGATGGGTTATTGACTTTATCAAGAAAGCGCCAGAACATCGACATATCATCGAGCTTCGGTAAAAAGAAGAAAGTGTCAATTAGGAATACATCTACTAAGCTTCTAAAAGCCAAATTAAAGCTAGTTGGTATCCCTGTTACTAAAGTAGTAAGAGGAAAGCGTATGAAGTTAACAAGAAAACAATTAGAAATGAGAGCTGATGCATTTAAGAAACTACAAATGAGATGCCAAAAGAAAGGCATTAGCCTTACATACGTTTCTAAGAAAGGACGTAAATACAAGTCTGTTAAAAGACTTCTTAATGACATGAAAAGAAAACCGAAAACTAAACCGAAAACGAAAAAGAAATCTAAAACGAAATGGGGATGATCCGGGTCGAAGCCTGCGCCAAAGACAAGGACGATGAACATGTCTCGCGCAAGCTTCGGATGATCTTCAAAGCCCGGAGAGTCCAATTTCGGATGATCCACGCCATTCCCCGCGACGATCTAAATAAATCGAGTAAGAATTCTGAATGAAGACATCAAGATAAATTAGTCTCTTGAGGTTTGAGAAAGAATTCAATTAAATTAAATTTATAAAAATCAGTTCTAATAAGTAATGGAAGTCCTTTTAATCCCTATTTATTTTTTATTGATAATCTCTTATCTAATTATGGTCCCATCTGCAACTGCGTCATGGTACTCTCATTGTTTTAAATTACCTTTTATTCATGGAGTTGGTATAGCAGTCTCTCCAATTATAGCAGGTATGATTATTCAATCATTAAAGACCGAGGCGCCCAGCGGAGGCGGCACGACTGGTCTGGGGACACTCGGTGAGACAGTTATGGAACATACAGATGTGTCTTGGGCGGTACAGAATATTTATATTTTTGCAATGGCATCGCTTCTAACATATGGTGTATATAAACAAGCTCTAGGAAAATGCAAATTAGGGTATCGTTAAAAAAATCTAAAGTTTTTATAAAATTTTATTATAAAATAAATATAATTACTTTATTATAAATTATGTATAATAAAAGTTATAAAACAGGTCCTGGTGAGCCTCATGTAAATAATGAGACCAAAAAACCCACCCGAAGTATTAATAACCAGGTTAAAAAAGGTAAAACTCTTTATGGTAGGGAAATGCGTTTGAACAGGGAGGAGTATGGTCTGAGCGCAGCCGCGGCCTACGCCAATATGATCAAAATTCAGAACGCCAACCTCGCGCAGGTGGCAAAGGATCAGGCGGCAACGGCGGCGAAGGATCTGGAGGCGGTCATGGCAGCGGAGAAGGCAGCTGCAGCGGCGGCGGCGGCGAAGGATCTGAAGGCGCCTGCCTGGTCGGCGCCGGCGCCACAGTGGTTCGGCGGTCTGAGCGCAGCCGCGGCCTACGCCAATCAGATCAACATCCAGAACGCCAACCTCGCGCAGGTGGCAAAGGATCAGGCGGCAACGGCGGCTGCAACGGCGGCGAAGGATCTGGAGGTGGCAACGGCTGCGAAGGATCTGGAGGCGGCGAGGCTGGCGACGGAGACCGCAACGGCGGCGAAGGATCTGGAGGTGGCAACAGCGGCGAAGGATCTGGAGGCGGAGGGTTGGTTCGAGGGCATGGCCGAGGACGGCGACGACGACGAAGAGCCCGCAGGTGGCGACGGCGACTGGGAGCCCGCAGGTGGCGACGGCGACTGGGAGCCCGCAGGTGGCGACAACACACAGGCCCCGGGTGGCGGCGAAAACACATACACACAGGCCCCGGGTGGCGGCGAAAACACATACACACAGGCCCCGGGTGGCGGCGAAAACACATACACACAGGCCCCGGGTGGCGACAGTTCCAACGTCACCTCTCAGTGCCCCCCCTGCAACACAAACCTCTCCACCAATACCCTCAATACCGGCGGCACTGTGGTCAACTTCGAGTCATCTAACCTGTTTGACCTAGTATCTTTCTTGGAACAACCGAATCAGAGTATCGCGCCCGTGATCTTCGGCGACCCTAACTACAACGCCAGTGATCCAGATGCCAATGACAATCTGAGTTTCTCAAAATCTCTTTTCAGGACACAGGTGATGGGGTGTGGGGTTGGTGAAGGTTTGGACTTTCCCGATATACACGCGACCATAATATCAAACCAGTACAAAACTTACGGACAGATGAAATTTTTTGGGCATACAGTACTAGCTTGGAACCCTATCACGCCGAGCGCGACCTTGAACAAGATGGAACCGCGTTTGAGCAAGATGGAGGGCGACGAAGAGTTGTGCAACCACGGAGAGCACACGATAACTGCCACCTCTGACCAAGTTTCAAGTATTAAAATAAGATATGTAAGAAGGTTTTTTTATGTTTACTACGGCTTAGTTATCAAGGAGATCGGGTCCTTAAAGATCTCTCTGTTAGCAGAGGCGATGAAGTACAGGGCGCGGGTTCTAAGCCGCCAAGCCGCGATTCTGGAGGGCGCGGGAGCCGAAAGCGTAATTATACACAATCTAGATGCTTCTATCGCCGATTCTGCGCGTTACGGTGACGTCGCAACAACTTTTTTTGTAGGCGCGGTTCCTTATCACATATCTAATTTAAGATCGCTGAATACGATGCTAATAAACTTGGGAGGAGGGGGTGTAGACGAAAAGCTTTTCGCATTAATTGGTATGCAGTACAGCCTGTACGAAGAGCAGGTTAATAAGCAGGGTGAGCACATGGAGTTGCTGGCGGCGGCGGCCGGCTTGGCTGCGGCGAACGCCGGGGAGGCGGAGCAGTGGGCGGAGGCGGAGCAGAATGCAACTCTTCAACTTCAAGACCAGTATGGTATGGAATTAGGGGAGGGGGATAATTCATTGTCACAATGGGTCAATATGGCGCCGCCATCTGACCTCGCCACAGAACATTTTAAAACACTAGCTAAAGCTGTGATAAGTACACTAATTGGAGATCAGGCGCCCCCTCAACTATTTTATGAGATGGTACTAGGTCCGAACTACACCTCCGCTCTCGGGATTATGGGCGCGAGATTTGATTTCGAATGGAACCAAGGCACAAAATGGTCTGTAATAATCCAGGCGTTCATGAACGCCTGGGACGCAGACGCAGCGGAGGGCGGGGATCAGCGGACTACAACGTGGATAAAAAATCAAATAATGTCATGGGGTGGCTATATTTTAAGGCATTTGACAGACGAAGAAGAATGGATTATTTCTAGAATGGGAGCATTATTAAACGAGGGCAAATATAGTAACAGTGAAGGCGTAATAATGGCTTCTCAATTTCTTACTATCCTTGGTAAATCGGTTGGTCTAACTCGCGCACAAGCTGTACAGGACGTCCAAGAAGCATCGGGGATAGTAACTGAGTTGGAGGGTAACACCGCAGCCCTGAATTTACAAATTCAAAGCCTCATGGCACAAATCACGGCGTTGGAGACTGAGTCTTCCGGGGCGGAGCTGGAGAGGATGGAGGCGGCGGGAGCGGCGGGGGCGGCTAATAATACATTACAAAACATTTCCACCTCCTGGGCAAACTTTATGACGTCCATAGGGGGTGACATACCCTACCCCACAAGTCTCCACAACGCGCCGATTAGTTCTGAGATAGACTACGTAAAAACTAAATTAGTAGAGAAACATGATGATATGGAAGGGCGGATTTCTTTGCTGGACACCATGGAGGTGGATCTTAGTGCAGCAAGGGCCAATCTTGTTGCAGCGCAAGCTAATGTAACTAGAATAGATGCTGATCTTGTTACAGCAAATGCTGATCTTGATATAGCAAATGCTGATCTTGTTACAGCAAATGCTGATCTTGTTACAGCAAATGCATCTGTTGGTTCATCAAATATCATTATTACCGATTTGATAGACAACCCAAATTGTTCCGTGGCAGAAGGTAATGTACGAGATCTTCTATCAGGTCAAATCACCGCGTTGGAAGGAACTATAGAGAGGCAAGTCGAGGTACTTGCAACGCGACTAGCCAAAATCAATGAACTAGAGGCGGCGGAGACGGGGGCGGTGACGGCGGAGGCGAAGCTCGCCGCCGAGACGGACATATATAAAGATAAATTAAAAAAAGCAAAAGAAACGTCTGAAGCCGACATCAAACTAAGGAATATGATTATCATAGGTCTTGCGGTTTTTATAATCATACTGATAATAGTTGTAATCATGAAGTGATTTTATCTAATTCGAATATTATTCCATAAATATTATAAACATAAATAAATTTGTTATGTTTATAATAATAAATGGATTGCATACAATATTATTATAAAAATCCAGAGGATAGAGATAAATATCATATAAAATGTGAAAATATGAAATTTAAAACTCTAAATGATTTAGAAAATTTTAACAATGCAGATCTTCTGGAATTTGTAAATGAGATTTATTCAGACGATGCATTTGTAGAGGATAGTCCTTTTACATTTTCAGATAATTATATAAATCTTGAAAATGATGATATATGTAAGACAACAGATATGTCTCTGGGACCGCAACAAAAATTTATGGGTCAAATAATGGGTCCATCTAGCAACTTTAATAACTTACTTGTATATCATGGTCTAGGTTCTGGAAAAACGTGTACATCTATAGTAGTTGCAGAATCTCTAAAGAATGCTACAAATCACCGGATAATATACGCGGTCCCCGCCCCACTTATAGATCAATACTATGAGGAAATTTCAGGTGAAATACGCAACGGAACGTTTTCTTCATGTCCTTCATTTTGTTTGATAAAACAAGGGGACGGCAATTTAGAAAGGGACATTTATGTATCCGAGAATAAAAACTCCCTTCTCATTAAAAAACAAAAAGTACTAGAATCTGAAATAGCAAAAATGTACAAAATTGAAGTTATGATTAATAATGGTGATAACTCGGCTATTTTAGCTAAACAATTTAAAAGTCAGGAAAACGAGGTTTCTAGATTAACACTTGAGCTCAGAAACTACCAGGAAACAATTCGGGGAAATATAATCAGGACCTTTGAAATTATTAGTCATAATAAATTCATCGAATCATTATATAAAACTGGAAAAAATGGACAATTTATTAAAAATGATAGACTTTTGAACGATTCTGGGTTATTTAGAGAAAATGGGTTATTAATAATAGACGAAATACAAAGACTAGTAAGTGCGGGTGGGACATTCTATAAAAAATTATACGACTCTATAAGATATTATTTTCATCCAAACTTAAAATTAGTTCTTATGTCTGCAACACCTATATACGATAATCCATATGAATTGGCTCTAACAATTAATCTGTTGCGCCCCAGGATTCCATTCCCCATAAAGGAAATAGATTTTTATAAGTATTTCATAGGTGAGAAAAAAATAGTAGGGGGAGAAGAAGTATGTGATAAACAATCTAAGACTTCTACATGGATTAAAGAAAATTCATGTGTAATAAATACCGAACTAATTCGTTACATTTGCTCGGGGTATATTTCTTATTTCAAGGGGGGTAACCCAAATGCTTATCCATACAAGAGAATTATAACAATTCAACACCCGTTTTCAAATAAACACAAGCTAGATTACATAGATGCACTTTATTCAGATATTTCAAAAGACAAACAATTATCAAAATCAGACGAAACGGACAATAGCAACTACGAAAATGTACTGTTAGGAAATTATGACAATACAGAAGATGATAAGATAACTGGGATGTTTGTAACTAGTCAACAATATTCTAACATAACACTCCCTAAAATAGGAGAAACTGTAAATAAAACCCTTGCAGATAAAAAAACCGCTTTACAAACTTTTAGACAAAATCTTAGATCTATTAAAGGCTCAAATACAGACATTATACAATACGTTAAAACTATTTCTGTTAAATTTGCATCTATAATAGAATTGACACTGAGCAGTAAAGGACCTGTGTTTATATTCTCAAATTGGCTTAAGTATGGGGTCGAACCCCTCGCTATCATTTTAGAAGCTCTCGGTTTTATAAATTTTCAGGGCGATAACAATAAAGCAGCTAATAAATATTTTATATGGAGTTCAGAAACTAAATCTAAGGATCCCACGGGGGCTTTAATAAAACGGGCTAGAAATACATTTAATTCTCCAGAGAATTCAGACGGAAAATTGCTTAAGGTTATTTTAGGAACAAGATCCGTTATGGAAGGAGTGTCTTTTAAGAATGTAAGACAAGTTCATATAACAGACCCTTGGTGGAACGAATCTAGAATCGAACAAATTCTTGCTCGGGCGTCTAGGTATTGCAGTCATTCTGGATTACCAAAAGAAGAACAGTTTGTTGATATATATAGACACTATTCTATCTTCCCAGGAGAAGGAGAAGACGATGACGCAAATAAGAAAATAGGTAACTGGAAAAATTTAGCAGTTGATAGCATAGATCAAAAAATGTTGCAATCGTCTATTAAAAAATACGCAATCAATAATGACTTCGAAAAAATAATTAAAAGCTGTTCTATAGATTGTAATATAAATAAAAATGGCAATATAGTAAGGCTAGAGGAACATTGTATTCCGGTAAGAGGAGGAATGTATCAGATTTACTATAAGAACCCGTCAAACGGTCGAATGTACATCAGAGAAGGAATACCTGATCTAGTTCAATTCAGTCAAATTTACGAAAGGGAATTTACATTCCCAAGAAACAATCTTCCTATTAAATTTATAGAGGCAGGCTTTCAGTCCGGGCAGGAAACAAATATGATTACTCCATATTCTGACTCAGAAATATTATACGACACAGACATAAATAAGGATTTAAATATGATGGAAAATATAATACCATGGACTTCTCAAAAAACATTTAAGGAACTTGATATAGACGCGTCTGTAATGAAGTATATGATAAATTTGCATGGTAATTTTAAGATGATACCAGCTCTTAGAAAAATTTATTTAAACGAAACGGGAAGTACAACAATAACATTCAAAGATGATTACAAGTTAAAAGATAATCTCGTAAAATGTATAAAATCACTTGCATCAAGTGATTTAGTATCAAAAGAAGTAAAACGGAAAATTGCAGACGACTTTTATCAGGATTCACAAAAGGAAAAAATAAATAAAAAGGTTATGGAATTAATATATACATACGGAGCTTATCCTGAAACACATCTAGAGGAATTATTGCTTATTGGTATTAACAACCCGGGAATTGTAAACGAAGCCCATGCAATGTATAAAAATAAAACTAAAAATAAAATGTAATTGTAAAAGTAAATAACAAATGAGTTCATCCACATTAAAATTTTTTGACAACCTAACAACCGAGAATATAATAAACTGGATGATCACTAATTTATCTGATGACCAGATAAAGATGTGTTTAAATAAAAGCGGTGTCCCTGATATTTCCTCTATATCACCAACTTCTTCACCCGGGGCGGGGTCTTCGAGTGATCCAATTAGTTCTAGGTCTTCATCTCCTACACCCAGTCAATCACCTCCGTCAGACGACGACTCTAACGATATTCTTATGGAATTGTATACTAAATGTAATTCTAAGGGCTACGTAATCAAGAGTGCGAATAATTACAATGTCGAATATTATAGATTTAAAGAACTAGAACCCGGGGACGCTCAGGTTGGACTCCGTACGGTAAATGAAGGGGAAGCTACTTGGGTATATATAAAGAGTGACATGGCCACATTTAACGAGCTACAGTCATGTAACGATGAAATATCTACGGATGAAATGGAGGCGTTTGAGTTTTTAAAGGATGAATATAGTAAAAATTATATGCCGGCACCCCCTGAAGTAATTGGGGCGGCAATGGAATATTCTAAGTTAGATTTTGAACCACCCATAGACACTGCTATGGAGGATACAGTCAGTTCTGATAGTCCAAGATTTGCACCGCTATCTGATGTAATGATGAAGGCATTGAATACACAAAAAAAGTCTGGCAGCTGGATGAGAGAGACTTTCCCAGAGATAAACGACGAATCTGTTAGGATGTGGCCAATATTCTTAATCAGTTCAGAAGATAAGAGATTAACCTATATAAAACCAGTTGTTAGAAATGAGTCAATATCTTTCGTAGAAGGTACCCTGTTAGCCGCAGTTATAAATACTGTAGCAAAAAAGGCCTCTAAAGAATTTTATGAAGAAGTAAGTAAACAGGGAATAAGTGGAGACATTATAACTAGACTTAATGAAGCGCTTAAAGATCAACCCGAATATATTATACGAGCGATAGAGTTTAATTATAACGAAGATAATCACAGGACTTTATTCGGGGATAATTATTTTGGCGAAGAAGATGAACACCAGTTCGGTAAAGAACTGGACTATAGTTGCGGAGGAGACGATTCCAGTCATTATGGAAACGATCCGGACTATAGTTGCGGAGGAGACGATTCCAGTCATTATGGGGATGAAAATGACGATACAAACTTTGGAGGGAAAAAAAATAAAATTGCAAACACGTTTAATATGTCATCGATGTACGAGGGGTTAGAAGATGATATGGATCAAGACAATTCGACAATACCCGACGTTCCTCGACCTATGATAACCGGGTTATCTAGCGGAATTAAAAAAAATAAAAAGGTTAGTGAAATGACTATACAGGAGATAGAAGAACGTATGCTTAGACAGCACGGACCGAGATACTTGAAAGACTTTAAGCCTGAAAAATACAGAGCAAAAACGGGTCATATCAACGTCCGTTATGTAAAAAGAAGTAAATGTGTAAGTACATCAGAATGTACTTGTACGCCTAGAGTCATGGACGACTCTAGTTTCGGCGATACCGGCGGAGATTGCGCTTCATGTACAATGTCAAAATATGGGATCGCATTAGATAGCGGAGATGTATTTTCTGAATTTAATACAGGATTTGGCGATCAGGGCGAAGAATTGTTGTTTTAGTTTATTTATCTCCTAGGGAGCTTTTTCTTGCCTATACGCCCCTTTTTTAGAGATTTTACTAAAGAAGATACTGTAGGTTCTAAACTCATATCTTCTAGTTCGTCCATTAATTTTTTAGAATCTAATTCAGTCGCGAAGTCAATCATTTTAGCTCTTCTAGAGTTAATAATGGCTCTATTTATTTCATATTCCCTGTTATACGCGTCTAATAAATTAGAAAACCTGTCGTTTATAATATTTACCCAGGTGCTATAATGAA
>Ga0308007_10000218_pt1 | contig 26129 bp, 16 predicted proteins | sample Neamet71_FD_203152 | JGI IMG/M metagenome (GOLD analysis project Ga0308007, IMG submission 203152) | Marine microbial communities from water near the shore, Antarctic Ocean - #71 | ecosystem: Environmental > Aquatic > Marine > Unclassified | place: Southern Ocean | collected 2014-06-07
ATTTTTACCCCAAACAAAGAGAATCATCATGTAAATTAAAAAGCCTAAGACCAAATTAACAGTAACACCACCCAACATAATAATCAGTCTTTGCCAGGCGGGTTTACTTCTAAATTCCCATGACTGAGCGGGCTGCTTCATCTGCTCAGTATCCATGCTTTCGTCGATCATCCCAGAAATTTTGACATAACCTCCTAGCGGAAGCCAGCCTATTCCATAGACAGTATCTCCAATTTTTTTCTTAAATAATGCAAATTTTACGTCGAAAAATAAAAAGAACTTTTCAACACGTGTTTTAAATATTTTTGCAGGAATAAAATGACCCAACTCATGCAAAACGATCAAAAGAGATAGACTGAGAAGTAGTTGAACGCCTTTTATAAAAATAGATTCCATAGTAGATTTTTAATATTGGATTTCAAAAATACCACTTTTAAATACATCTCGTTAATCAAATTTGTTAAAAACTCTTGCCAGGGCTTTTACTTCCATTATTTAATCCTGTATCTTTGATTTTTTAGATGATAATCCTATCCAAATACAAGAGATTCCTTCTGTTTTTTTCAATGCTTTCTGTATTGATTTTAATTTTGTTTTACAACGCATTAGCACCCAAGAAAATATTGCCAATTTTCCAGCCAGCAATGGTCAGTTTTGACTTGGTAGACAGCACCTTACAGCACATAAAAAGACAACACCGTATCGGAAAATTTTCTTTGCGGAATCAGAATGGGGAAATAATTTCTTCTAAAGATTATGAAGGGAAGATTTATGTCGCCGACTTCTTCTTTACTACTTGTCCCACCATCTGCATCGCAATGACTGACAATATGATCAAAATTCAAGATGAAATCCTAGATCAACCCAACGTGATGTTACTCTCTCATTCTGTCACTCCAGAAATTGACAGTGTCCAGCAACTTAAAAAATATGCTCTCGAAAAAGGAGTTTTGGATCATAAGTGGAATTTAGTGACAGGGGATAAAAAAGAGATTTACCACCTGGCAAGAAAATCATATCTGGCAGTGAAAGAAGATGGAGATGGCGGACCTTTCGACATGATTCACACTGAAAACTTTATTCTAATTGATCCCAAGGGTCGCATCCGTGGTTTTTATGACGGTACGGATGAGGAAGATATCGAACGTTTGTTGGAAGAACTTTCTATCCTTACTAAAGAATATTTTTCTTCTTAAATAATTATGAATTTTAAGCTCTTAAATAAGCTAAAATCTCTACTTTTGTTTTTTAAAATGATTCTAAATAATGATATCTTTAGATAAGCTTGGCTTAGGAAAAACCGCAATAATAGAATCTATTGAAACGGATTTTTTACCTTTAAAATTGATTGAGATGGGTTGTCTTCCTGGCAATGAAGTTTCTTTGCTATACCTTGCTCCCTTTAGGGATCCCATGTATCTCAAGATAGACGAAGCTCATCTGGCCATAAGAACAGAAGTCGCAAAATATATAATGGTGAAACCGATAAGCTAAAGTAATGATTAAAACCATAAACATTACGCTTATTGGGAATCCAAATACAGGAAAAACATCGGTATTTAATGCTCTGACTGGCTTGAATCAAAAAGTGGGTAATTATCCAGGAATTACGGTTGAAAAAAAGCAAGGGACTTGCAAACTAAACAGAACAACAAAAGCTCGTGTTTTAGACCTTCCAGGCACCTATAGTCTCAACGCATCTTCGATGGATGAAAGTGTAGTCATCGAGTTATTGCTTAATAAAAACGACCTCGATTTTCCGGATGTGGCGGTGGTCGTAACGGATGTGGAAAACTTGAAGCGTAACCTTTTATTGTTCACACAAATCAAGGATCTCGAAATCCCAACAGTTTTGGTCATTAATATGTCTGATCAAATGAAACGAAAGGGCATTTCGATTGACGTAGAACTTCTAGAAAAACAACTCAACACCAGTATTGTATTGATAAGTACGCGTAAAAAAAGGGGTATTGAAAGCTTAAAGGAAATCTTGGTTAAATATAGGAGTATCCCGACGAGTCCAATTTTAGATCCGTTGACCATTGACGAAACATATTTTAAAAGTTTAAAACGCGCGTTTCCGAACCAGTCGCTTTATAAGCTATGGTTGGTGATCACTCAAGATGTCAACTTCACCAAACTAGAGCGACAAAAAGTACCTGATTCTGCTGAATTTAAAACCCAATCTCAATCCTATCTTAAAAAGTTTCAGCAGCGCGAAACGATTAAACGGTATCAGATTATTAATAAAATTTTAAAAGAGACCTATCACGTAAACAAAGAAAATGCCACCGATCTAAGAAGTCGATTGGATAATATTTTGATTCACAAATTTTGGGGTTATGTTATCTTCTTTGTTATTTTACTATCAATTTTTCAAGTTATTTTTGATTGGAGTAGTATCCCGATGGATCTGATCGATAGCACTTTTGTGAAGTTAAGTGAATCTCTTAATGATTATCTTCCTCCAGGGGTACTTACCAATCTTATTACGGAAGGGGTTATCCCTGGATTGGGTGGGATCGTGATTTTCATCCCTCAAATTGCCTTTTTATTTTTTTTTATTTCTATCCTCGAAGAAACGGGTTATATGAGTCGCGTGGTTTTTCTTATGGACCGAGGATTACGGCGCTATGGACTTAACGGTAAAAGTGTTATTCCATTAATATCGGGAACCGCTTGTGCGATTCCTGCAGTTATGGCTGCAAGAAATATTGAAAGCTGGAAAGAACGACTCATCACCATATTGGTGGTGCCTTTTACTACTTGCTCGGCACGCTTGCCAGTTTATTTAATTCTAATTTCTTTGGTAATTCCCAACCAACGTTTTTTAGGAATCAGCTATCAAGGTTTGACCTTAATGGGTCTTTACTTTTTAGGCTTTTTAATGGCCATAGTCTCGGCATCTTTGATGAATAAAATCTTAGAAACTTCAACCAAATCCTATTTTGTCGTTGAAATGCCCAACTATAAATTACCCTTATTGAAAAATGTTGGGATAACCGTTTGGGAAAAAACGCGTGCTTTTGTAGTAGAAGCAGGAAGGATTATTCTGGCCATTTCGATATTGCTTTGGGTAATGGCCTCCTACGGCCCTGGAGAGAATTTTTCCAATGCAGAAGATCTTGTTAAAACAAATGCTGAGTATAAAAACATCAGTCCTGATGAATTAGAAACTAAAATTGCTTCCTACCGCCTAGAGCATTCCTATATAGGAATATTAGGGAAAAGTATAGAGCCAGCGATTGCTCCCTTAGGTTATGACTGGAAAATTGGAATTGCATTAATAAGTTCTTTTGCCGCAAGAGAAGTTTTTGTGGGGACTTTGGCGACCATTTACAGTGTAGGAAATGACTCACAAGAAACAATAAAAAATAAAATGTCAGCTGAAATTAGACCCGATGGAAGCCCCCTTTTTAATCTGGCTTCGGGAATCTCCCTAATGCTTTTTTATGCCTTCGCCATGCAGTGCATGAGTACCTTGGCAATTGTTAAAAAAGAGACCAATGGATGGAAATGGCCACTAATTCAACTTGTTGCAATGACTTTTATTGCTTATTTTACTGCTTTATTTGTATATCAAATCTTAAAATAGTGGAAATAATTCAAGGTTTTATCGTTTTCTGTTTGAGTATTTGGTCCATGATCTTTTTGCTTAAGAAGTTCTTTTTCCAAAAAAAAATCCCAAATGATCAAGGGTGCGGGAATCAGTGTGGGTGTAATTAAGACAGCAAGTAAACTTGTCTTATTTTAAATAGAAATTTTTAATTAAACAGAATATTTAAGTTCTTTATTCCCCCCCTCTATATAGATTCTTACCCAAGTTTATAAGTTAGGCAGGCCTTGTATCAAGTTGAAAGAAAATTCATAAAGAATTTAGGGAAACGCATTGCGCAACTGCGCAAGTAGCAGAAATATACTCAAGTTGAATTAAGTTCAAAAATTAATATGGAAGAGGTCGCGCTGAGAAGAGTAGAATTATGAGGAACCACTCCCACGGTCAATACGCTTCTCAAATTTTTTATGGTTTGGAGATACCTTTTAAAGAACTTTTTGACTTTTAAGAATTAATCATTTAGACATTAATTCTTCGATGTGATCAGCTTCCATTGGGATATTACTCATCAGGTTGATCGGTTCTCCCTTTTCTTGAATCACAACATCATCTTCCAATCGTATACCGAAACCTTCTTCTGGAATGTATATGCCAGGTTCAACAGTAAAAACCATATTAGCTTGCATGGGTTCTTCCAATAGACCATAGTCGTGGGTGTCCAGGCCTAAATGATGAGAAGTACCATGCATGAAATATTTTTTATAAGCAGGATTTCTAGGATCTTGATTGTCTGTGGTTACTTTATTTAATAACCCCAACCCTAACAATTCAGAGGTCATTATTTTCCCAACTTCTATGTGATATTCTTTCCATAAAACTCCCGGCATAAGCATTTTTGTTGCTTCATTCCCTACGCTTATTACTGCTTGATAAACCTCTTTTTGTCGTTTACTAAACCGACCAGAGACGGGAATCGTTCGGGTCATATCACTCGAATAATTACCATATTCAGCAGCGACGTCCATTAGTATCAAATCTCCAGCCTCACACCGCGCATTGTTTTGAGTATAGTGAAGCACATTATTGTTTTTTCCAGATGCGATGATGGGCTGATAAGCAAAACCTTTAGAGCGATTTTTTAAAAACTCATGAGAAAATTCCGCTTCAATTTCATATTCCCACACCCCAGGTTTTATAAAATTCAAAACCCTCCTAAATCCTTTTTCCGTAATCTCACAGGCCCTTTTAATTTGGTCAATTTCCTCCTGATTTTTAACAGACCTTAGTCTTTGAAGTAAAAAGTTACTCTTAGCAGTCGCATGCTTAGGAAACTTTTCTTTTGCCCAATTGATAAAGCGATCCTCACGGGTTTGTGTTTCAACCTTGGCACGATAGTGTTCATTGGTATTAAAATAGAATATATTGCATTGAGCGGCCAATTGCGTAAATATTTTTTCAAAATCATCTAACCAATAAATGGTTTTAATTCCAGTCAATTTAGTGGCTTGCGATTGAGATAACTTTTCCCCTTCCCAAACAGCAATGTGTTCATTGGTTTCTTTTAAAAACAATATTTCCCGATGATCTGCATTTTTGGCGTTTGGAAACAACAACAAAACACTTTCTTCCTGATCAACTCCGCTTAGGTAAAAAATATCGCGATGTTGTTCAAAGGGCAAAGAGCTGTCTGCACTGATAGGATAAATATCATTAGAATTAAAAACAGCCAGTCCGTTAGCTCGCATTGCTGTCATAAAATTCTTGCGATTTTTTGAGTATAAATCTGAAGATAAAGGATTATATTTCATCTGTTGGTTTGTCTTTTTCAAAAATAGCAACTTTGTTTAAAAAACAATATACTTTATTCAATGATATCCACCCTTTACCACTACATTTTTTAAAACCTTTTGTTTAAAATGACATTAATTAGTTAAATAAAAACCAATACACGTTGCCTTTTAAAGCTTTATGAGTTAATTTTGTAAGTAAGGATTCAATTATTAAAAAACATGATATCATCTTCTATAGCTAGAAAACTTGCAATGGCATTGTCTGGTGTTTTCTTAGTTCTGTTTTTAGGACAGCACTTTACGATTAACATGACTTCAGTTATTAGCGAGAAAACTTTCAACTCGATTTCTCACTTTATGGGAACGAACCCCTTGGTTCAATTTGTATTGCAACCGATTTTAATTTTTGGTGTCCTCTTCCATTTCATAATGGGATTTGTATTGGAAATTAAAAACAGAAAGTCCAGATCTATAAAATACACTACTTTTAACGGCGCTGCAAATGCAAGCTGGGTTTCACGAAACATGATTCTTTCCGGGATTGTAATCCTTTCTTTCCTAGGATTGCATTTCTATGATTTTTGGTTACCGGAGATCAACCATAAATATATCGAATTCCTTCCAGAAAACTCCGATCGATATCATGAAGAGTTGGTTCATAAATTCCATGACCCCAGAAAAGTGATACTTTATTCTGTGTCGTTTTTCTTTCTAGCACTTCACCTTTATCACGGATTTGCTTCTTCTTTTCAAACGGTAGGTGTCAACAATAAATTTTCAAAAAGCATAAAGCTATTTACAGTAGCGTTTTCTATTGTGGTCCCATTGGGATTTGTTTTTATTGCTGTTTTTCATCATTTAAACGGATAGTAACATGGCAAAATTAGATTCAAAAATACCTAAAGGACCCTTGTCCGATAAATGGACCAACCACAAGAGTAAAATCAATTTAGTAAGTCCTGCCAACAAACGTCAAATAGACGTTATTGTTGTCGGAACTGGATTGGCAGGAGCTTCTGCTTCGGCTACTTTGGCGGAATTGGGATACAATGTAAAAACATTTTGTTTTCAAGATTCACCTCGTCGTGCGCACTCGATTGCCGCCCAAGGGGGAATTAACGCTGCGAAAAATTATCAAGGAGATGGAGATTCTACCTATCGTCTTTTTTATGACACGATAAAAGGAGGTGATTATCGTTCACGAGAATCCAATGTCCATCGTTTGGCAGAGGTTTCGACAAATATTATTGACCAATGTGTGGCTCAGGGAGTCCCCTTTGCAAGAGATTATGGAGGTTTACTTGATAACCGTTCTTTTGGGGGGGTCTTGGTTTCCAGAACCTTCTATGCCAAGGGACAGACAGGACAACAATTGTTATTGGGTGCTTATTCGGCAATGAATCGTCAGATTGGTCGTGGAAAAATTAAAATGTACAACCGCCATGAAATGATGGACTTGGTTGTTGTTGACGGAAAAGCAAGAGGAATCATTACCAGAAACCTTGTTGATGGAAAACTAGAAAGACACAGTGCTCATGCCGTTGTTATCGCATCAGGAGGTTATGGAAATGTGTTTTTCCTTTCCACCAATGCCATGGGAAGTAACACCTCAGCTGGATGGAAAATTCATAAAAAAGGAGCGCACTTTGCAAATCCTTGTTTTACACAGATACACCCAACTTGTATTCCTGTTTCGGGAGACCACCAGTCAAAATTAACCTTGATGTCTGAGTCTTTAAGAAATGATGGAAGAATATGGGTGCCTAAAAAATTAGAAGATGCCAAAGCGATTCGCGAAGGGAATTTAAAACCCACCGATTTAGCCGAAGCGGATAGGGATTATTACTTAGAGAGACGTTATCCTGCTTTTGGAAATCTGGTTCCACGTGATGTTGCCTCAAGAGCGGCAAAAGAACGTTGTGATAGCGGATTTGGAGTTAATAGAACAGGAGAAGCGGTCTATTTAGACTTTGCTGCAGCGGTGATTCGTTACGGAAAAGAGCAAGCACATATTAAAGGATTAAATGAAGAAGATCAGGTGCTGGTAAAAAATCTTGGTAAGGAAGTAGTTCGTTCCAAATATGGAAACCTCTTTCAGATGTATGAAAAAATTGTAGATCAAAATCCTTATGAAACCCCAATGATGATCTATCCTGCGGTGCACTACACTATGGGAGGCGTTTGGGTTGATTATAACTTAATGACATCCATTCCAGGATGTTTCGCCATTGGAGAGGCCAATTTCTCAGACCACGGAGCCAATCGTTTGGGAGCTTCTGCACTCATGCAAGGTTTGGCGGATGGCTATTTTGTATTGCCTTACACCATGGGGGATTATTTATCTGATGACATTCGAACCGGTACGATTCCAATCGATAGCCCTGAATTTGAAGCAGCTGAAAAAGATGTTAAAAACCAATTGGATGGGTTTATTAATAACAAAGGAATCCATAGTGTTGACTACTACCACCGAAAATTAGGGAAAATAATGTGGGACAAATGTGGGATGTCTCGAAACGAAAAAGGATTGAAAGAAGCAATGCTTGAGATTAAAGCCCTTCGTGAAGATTTTTATAAAAACGTAAATGTTCCTGGTTCACAAAATGAATTTAACGAACAACTCGCCAAAGCGGGGCGTGTCGCAGACTTCTTAGAATTAGGAGAATTATTCGCAAAAGATGCACTCGAAAGAACAGAGTCTTGTGGAGGTCATTTTAGAGAAGAATCTCAAACTCCTGAAGGTGAAGCGCTCAGAGATGATGAGAACTTTACTTTTGTTTCTGCTTGGGAATATAACGGTGAGCCTGCTGATGCGGTCCTCCGAAAAGAAGAATTGAAGTACGAAGAAATTGAAGTGAAAACAAGGTCGTACAAGTAATTGAAAATAAAATGTTAAACGCCTTATGGCTAATAAACTAGAATATGAATTTGACATTAAAAATTTGGAGACAAGCCAATGCAGCTGCAAAAGGAAATATGGAAACTTATCCCATTTCTGATGTATCACCCGACATGTCTTTTTTAGAAATGATGGATGTGCTTAACGAAGAGTTAATGGTAAAAGGAATCGACCCTGTCGCTTTTGATCACGACTGTCGTGAAGGTGTTTGTGGTATGTGTTCTATGTTTATTAACGGAGAAGCCCACGGTCCAGACCGATTGGTGACCACTTGCCAGCTTCACATGCGTAAATTTAACGACGGCGATACCATTACTATTGAACCTTTTAGAGCAAACGCTTTTCCTGTGATTAAGGATTTGACTGTCGATCGTTCTGCCTTTGATAGAATTCAACAAGCCGGAGGTTTTGTAAGTGTCAATACTTCTGGAAATACTCAAGATGCCAATTCCATTCCGATTGACAAGCACGATGCAGACAAAGCTTTTGATGCAGCAACTTGTATTGGTTGTGGCGCTTGTGTTGCAAGTTGTAAAAACGCCTCAGCAATGCTTTTCGTATCCGCTAAAGTGTCTCAATATGCTTTACTTCCTCAAGGAAAAATTGAAGCGAATGATCGTGTTTTGAATATGGTTAAGCAAATGGACGACGAAGGATTTGGAAACTGTACCAACACAGGTGCGTGTGAGGTGGAGTGTCCTAAAGGTATTTCGTTGGAAAACATCGCCCGCATGAATCGCGAATACTATTCTGCAAGTATAGAGGGCTAATGACATTAGCACCCAATAATAGGTGAAATTAATCGAGCTATCTTCTAGTTATTCAATTGCAAAATAAACTTTAGGATCTTTCAAGATTCTTGAATCCAGTTCGTATAATTTTTTCATCACCTCTTGTGTTTTTGTTGGAGTCATCTCCATAAGCAATCTCAATGTTCAAGTTTACCCTTTGAATGGGTTCTGTTGTCAAGTGTTTGGGATAGTATTAAAAATTTGAATTTCGTTAATCTTACTAGTATAGCCTCGTGCTTCGACGCAGCCTCCCTATTTGAAGGGTGTCAAAAAGTGCTATACCAGTGGCCGATCCCATTGCTGCTAAAATTCCAATGAAAGAAGTTATTTCAATCCCACTTAAAAACACTCACCAGCAGTATTATCTTCGACAGGGCATTAAAAATTCCTTTAAGGAATAGTTTTAAAGATTCATCGATTTTTTACTTATTAAGGATTTTATTAACTCCTTTTTAAATTATTTTAATGACCCAACTTCCAATGATTCATAGTGCAATGGTACCGATTAGTTTTGGGCCATATTCAACGGCAATTGTAATTAATTGATTTGAGATTTCGGCTAAGTTTATTTTTTTACAATAAGGTTCAATTGCTTCTCACACAGGCTTTACATTCTTTCATTGAATCAAAGGGGACGGTTCCTCCACAGCCACCCCAAATAAATTCTTTGCATATTTTCTCTCCTTGATCATAATAATATTTTGGAATCGCGGCTTTGCAATTTCCTGGATCAGGTTCCAAGGTGCAATTATTTTTGTCACTTTCTTTTTTACAACCAGAGATAGCACAGATTGATAGGACGATTAATAAGGAAATAAGTTGACGTATTTTCATTTCATCAAAATTTTTAGGGAATTTAATAAAGGGAGAACCTCCCTAGAGGATTATATTTAAAATTTAAATATATAAAATGTTTGGCGATGTTGATTATTGTGATGTATGACTTAAATAAAAACATCCTAAAATTATAAGATCTTTATTATTTGTACTTCTATTTTTTTCAATGATTGCCTGAAAAGTCAACCAAATATCTAAAAAAACTTTAACACCTATTCTAACAAACAATTGTTTCCCACGGCTTTTTCAATGTCTGTCCGAGAACTTGTAGAAACATATTTTCCAGCCGCCATAGACAATGCCCATGCAACCAAACCGGTTAGCGTCGCCAATAGGAGTCGAATTCCTAAGTTCACTTGCAGCAGCGACACCAATGGCAATGGAAGCGATTGATAAAACACCATCATTTGCTCCTAAAACCACGGCTCTAATCCAATTACTACTTTGGATGTAGTGAATTTACTAGATAATGCACTAAGGCATCATGTTGATCTATGAATTTTGTTTTTAATTTTACCTTAAGTAAGGTCGAATGAGGTGATTGGATATTATATAAAAAAATGATTCGTAATCTACAGGTCAAGTTTTTAACGGGCTTCGTAGATTTGGATTTCTTTTTAATCGTTTAAAATAATCCGTAAATCAGGAGAAATACGGATTATCTTGTTGGCCTACTAGGGCTCGAACCTAGACTCTTCTGTACCAAAAACAGACGTGTTGCCAGTTACACCATAGGCCATTAGAAAGTTTTGCAAATTTACGTTAAAGTTTTTTATAGCCAAATAAATCTTTTTAAATTCTGATATTTAATGTTAAATAAAAAAAGAAGGGTTTTTCTATTAATTCATACATTCGTAAAACAAAAAAATAAGCATGTCAGAAAAAGTATATAAACTATGGAATCGCAGTTTTGGTTGGGCTGTTTTTGTAATTGCCCTTATCACTTTTGGAAGTACAGTTGAACCTACCGCCAGTTTTTGGGACGCGGGGGAATACATCGCCACATCAGCCAAGCTTCAGGTGGGTCACCCTCCAGGAGCTCCATTTTTCCAAATGATGGGTGCATTTTTCGCCCTTTTCGCGAATAGTCCTGAAAATATTGCCCTAATGGTCAACTACATGTCTGTTTTTTCAAGCGCCTTTAGCATACTTTTTCTTTTTTGGACTTTGACCATACTCTTAAGAAAATTACCTGCATTTGCATCGCTAGATAATCTTTTTTCATGTCTGAGTTTTTTTGGAAGCGCAACCGTGGGAACTTTGGCTTTTTGTTTTTCAGATAGCTTTTGGTTCAATGCCGTTGAAGCTGAAGTCTATGCCATGGCAACTTTCATTCTGTCTTTACTTTTTTGGCTTGGATTGCGTTGGGAACAAGAAATGAATACCCCTCGAGGAGATAGATGGCTATTGCTTATTTCTTTTGTCATTGGGCTTTCTTTTGGTGTTCACTTTATGGGATTGCTAACTATTCCTGCTTTGGGAATGATTTATTATTTTAAAAATAATAAAGAAGTTAATCTTAAAGGCTTTGCAATTGCTAATTTGGTTTCTGTTGCTATTCTTCTTTTTATATTTAAACTGCTCCTGCCGTTAACACTCGCGTTTTTTGGAAATGCCGAAGTATATTTTGTCAATAAAATTGGACTGCCTTTTAACAGCGGTACTATCATTGCTGGCTTGTGTTTTGTGTTTTTCTTTTATTACACCTTAAAATTAACCCATCAGAAAAAATGGATTGATTTTAACACTGGTATCCTGTGTGTACTATTTTTATTAATTGGATTTTCCTCTTGGTTGATGATTCCTATAAGGGCTAATGCCAACACAGTAATTAACGAGAATTCCCCTTCCGATGCTCGATCCTTATTGGCTTATTATAACTTAGAACAATATCCAGAGACCCACCTGTTTTACGGTCCTTTGTTTTCAGATGCTTATGCAGGACAAGACGACACGGAACCTTATTTTGATGATAAGCCAAAATATGAACGTGACTTAAAAACGGGTAAATATATTATAGTAAATCACTGGGAAAACGCGCGGATCAATTCGAATGCAAAGCACCGTGGATTTTTACCGAGACTTTGGAGTTCCGAACATGCGGGAAATTACATTAACTTCACTAGACCACTTGAGTTTTCCATTTCGCCTTCATATAGAGCTAATGAGATGTTGGTGAGTCGTGTAAATTTATTTAAAGATGAGATAAGAGATGGCCAGCCTACAGGCGACGATTATCACCAGTTTTATAAAACACTGGCGCCTTACCTAGATATTGAAAAACCTAGTTTTTGGAGCTCCCTTCAGTATCTTTTTGAATATCAAATGGGGTACATGTACTGGCGTTATTTTATGTGGAACTTTACTGGAAGACAAAATGACAAAGCAGGGAAATATAACGTTTTGGATGGGAATTGGATCAGTGGAATCGATTTTATTGATAGTATTCGATTGGGAAACCAATCCCAACTTTCTGAAGATGCCTTAAATAATAAGGCGAGAAACACTTACTTTTTCTTACCACTGATATTGGGATTAATCGGCTTGTTATTTCTCTACCAACAAGACCCCAAACGATTTTGGGTATTGTTACTCTTTTTTCTTTTTACCGGCTTGGCGTTAAAGGTTTATTTAAACGAGCGTCCTTTTGAACCTCGCGAACGCGATTATGCTTTGGTTGGATCTTTCTACGTCTTTTGTATCTGGATTGGGATGGGTGCCTATGCATTGGTTCATAAATTAAGAAGTTTAAAAGCGCCAAAGTTCATTCAATCTTTTGTGGTTGGAATTTGTCTATTAGCTGTTCCTTTACTGATGGCTTATCAAAACTGGGACGATCATGACAGGTCAGATCGCTTTACAGCTCAATCAATGGCTAAATCCTACCTCCAGTCTATACAGGAAGATGTGGGTGCGATGATTTTTACGATTGGAGACAATGATACTTTTGCGTTATGGTATGCTCAAGAAATTGAGGGCTATCGAACCGATGTTCGAACAATCAACACCAGCCTTTTGGCAACGGATTGGTACATCGATCAAATGAAAAGAAAAACCTACGATAGTGATCCTATTCCCTCTCAAATGACTCATTCACTTTATGCTTATGGGATTCGTGACTATATCAAACACGAGTCCATGATTGATTCTGTTAGGTGGGATCTTAAAGACTATGTCAATTGGATTTCGAGTGACAACTCCCGTACCAAATACAAGAGTTTGTTGCTTCAGGCTGGCGAAGACCCTAGCCGATTGCCAGTCAATACTCAAGAGATGATTTTTTACCCTACCAATAAGATCAGGGTTCAAGTCAACAAAGAAAATGTTTTGAAAAGTGGTATCGTAAAACCAGAGGATGCAGACTTAATCGTTCCTTTTATTGATATTGATTTACCAGAATCAGGTATTACGAAAAATCAGTTGATAATGTTGGATATTTTGGCAAATAATAAATGGGAAAGACCGATTTATTTCACAGGCGGTAGCTATTCTCCTTCAGAATATATTTGGATGAAGGAATATTTACAATTGGAAGGTTTGGTTTATAAACTGGTTCCTATTAGAACTCCATTAAACCCTAACAACCCCTACATGATGGGCCGCTTGGACTCAGATTTAATGTATGATATTGTCATGCAGTGGAGTTGGGGGAATTCTAGCAGTCCAGAAATTTACCACGATCCAGAAACAAGAAAAAATAGTATTTCCTTTCGAAGTAATATGGCGCGTTTGGCCGAACAGCTTTTGGAAGAAGGTAAGACAGAAAAAGCAAAAAAAATCATTGACTTGGCCATAGAAAAAATGCCTCTGGACTATTTCGGCTACTATAGTCTTATGGTTCCGTTTGTTGATGCTTATTACAAATTAGGCGAAAGCCAATCTGCTCAAAAACTAGCTTCTCGAATTAGTTTTAAATACCGTGATGAGTTAGAGTATTTCTCCTCACTTACGGTTAATGAACAATACATGATGGGAGAGAATGTGATAACAGAAATTGAGCGTTACCGTACCATGGTTGAGGCTATCTTAGTGAATGAGGATAAGACCTTATTAAAAACCGAATTGGATTTATTTGTAAAATCAATTACTCCTTTTGTTTTTCTTTATGGGGAGTACGACTATTATACCTCTTTGGCCTTATTTGTTGAAGGTTATTATGTGGCAGAGGAAACCCAAAAAGCTCGCGCATTAATCGAAATCATTCTCCCTCAATACCAAGCGCGATTTGAAGCTATTGCAGGCTATGCTAAAAAGAATAAAATGCCAGTATTGGATCGAATTAAAAATGAAGTTCTCGATTATCAGGAGTTGATTAACATTTCGAAATCATACGACGAAAAGTCTTATAGTGATTCACTCCAACTAGGGTTTAACGGGGTAATGGAAAAATTTAATTAGAAATAAAAAGGACAAAATCTACTAATTGAGATGGTCTTGCATCAATGCGATAAGGGTGTTTGCATCTTGTTCTCCACTCTGTCTCCAAACCATCTCGCCTAATTTGTAAATGATCAAGGTCGGTAATACTCTGACACGAAGCGCTTCGGATAGTTTTTCGTTTTGATCGGCATCAATTTTGATAACTTTTCCTTTATCTCCGATTGCTGCAGCAACATCTTTGAGCACTGGATGTAGAGATTCGAACTCATTAATTTGATTATTAAAAAAAACTAATAACAAAGGTTGATCGTCGTTTAGAAGTTCTCCAAATTTTGACATTGATTAACAATTTCAGGGTTTGATATGACAAAAATACCTTTTTTTGTGATTATATCAATATATTCTTCTTTTTCAGGGTAATAACGGTGATCTCGGGCCAAATACCGACCCGTCCAGGATAGGCCAAAAAACCAAATCCTCTATTTACGTTGAGCCTCTGTTTTTGTTTTTCATAAATCCCGGCCCATTGTTTGTATCGCCATTTTGAAGGGCTCCATTTTATCCAGCCAGGGATTTCAATTCCAAATTGCATTCCATGGGTGTGTCCACTGAGAGTAAGCTGAAAGGGAAAAGGATGGGGCAGAACTTCGGCTTCCCAGTGAGAGGGGTCGTGGGTCATTAAAATTTTAAAATCTTTGGAATCAATGTTTTTAACAGATTTCTTCAAATCCCCTGCTTTTTTAAATCTACCTGTACCCCAATTTTCAACGCCAATTAGGGATATTTCATCCTCCCCCTTTTTAAGAATTCGATTTTCGTTTAATAACAAATCAAACCCCATTTCTTTATGAATTTTAAAGAGGTCCTTCATGTTTTTGTCTTTGGCTTTTTCGCTATCCCATTGAGCATAATCTCCATAGTCGTGATTTCCTAAGATTGAATACTTTCCATAAGAGGCCTCTATTTTTGAAAATAGACCTATCCAGGGTCTAGCCTCTTCAGACCTGTTATTTACTAAGTCTCCAGTAAACAATAGAAGATCAGACTTTTGATTATTGATCAACTCAACGCCATAAGCAACCTTTTCAGGATTGTCGAAACTTCCACAATGTAAATCCGAAATCTGAGTGATGGTAAATCCCTCAAAAGCATCTGGGAGGTCTTCGTATTCTAAGGTATAACTCAGCACTTTATAATTATATTTACCCTTAAACATACCATAAAGCAATGAAGCAAGAGGAATGGCTCCGAAACCCAAGGCAATTTGGGAAATGAATTTTCGACGATTGGTAAGAAACGAACTGTTTTCAGTTCTTTTAGATTTTAAATATTGAAATAGTCCTTGTGGAATTCGAACCAAATCCTCCAAAAGAAGAAATAGTACTAAGACCAATTGGAAAGTAAAAAGAGAGATAAAAAACCCAATGCTAAGTGAAATTGCGTGGGAGTATCCAACAGACCTGTCAAAGGTAAAAAAACACCAAAACGAATTCCCAAAAATTAAAACAACCGATACCCAATAAAGTCCTAAAGCCCATTTGTTTTGGGTCAAAGTTTTTATTACTTGAAAAGCATACCATTCAATTAATAAAAAAATAAATATAAAAATCACCCAACTTAAAATCATATTTTAAAAAATAACTTAATTAATAATTATTTAGAACCAACTTTTTCAGCTAATAATAAAGCTTTGCCATCTGTTAAACTGGCGATATAGCAAGTAGCATTGAGTAGAGTTTCATATAGATTTTCGGCGGGGAGTAAAACATCTTCGGGGATGAGTTGAAGGATGAGCTTATCATAACTATTGGATTCGTTTTTAAAGGCATTTGCCCCAGCACTAACAAGGGCTTCTAACAGTGAAGAAATGGCCTTGTATCCTAAAATCTCTTTTTGCACGACTTCGTCAGAGCGGTATATCTTTTTAATACTTAAATTGATAATGTCAGAAATTTGAGCTTTATATTTACTTTTCTCTAACAATGCATAGGGAAAACTTCCGTTAAGTATAGCCGATTCATTTTCAATAAAAACCCGAACAGCATCCTGAATTAAGCTATTAATCGCCAGGGCTCGTAAATAGCTTAATCGTTGAGAACGATGTTTGAGTTTTGCATATTTTTTAGTGTCAATACTGTCTCGAACCAAATTAATCAAGTATTCCAGTGCGTAATCTTCATCAATCCAACCCAAATGGATCCCATCTTCAAAATCGATAATCGTATAGCAAATGTCATCTGCGGCCTCCACCAAATAGGCGAGAGGATGTCGGTTAACTTGTTTGAGATCGTTGGTTCCCAAATGAAGGGTCAATTCATTAAAAAAAGATTCTTGGGCTTGAAAATAACCATATTTTTTATGGGCAACATGATCGCTGGGTCGGAAGGGCAAACTTGCTTTTGGATATTTAATAAATGCGCCTAGAGTGGCGTAACTTAATCTTAAACCTCCCGGAGTTCCCGGCGCATTTTGAGTGAGTATTTTAAACCCATTGGCATTGCCCTCAAAAGTACACAGGTCTTGGTATTGTTTTTTGGAAAGCTGGCTTTTAAATTTTGCACCTTTTTCGTGTGTAAAATAATGTCCAATTGCTTCTTCACCACTGTGCCCAAAGGGGGGGTTTCCGATATCGTGAGAAATGGCAGCAGCTCCCACAATAGCCCCAAAATCATTAATTTGATAACCTAGAGATTTAAGTTCAGGATATTTTTCCAAAAGTTGTTTTCCAGCCATCCGCCCGAGACTTCTGCCCACAACAGAAACCTCCAAACTGTGCGTAAGTCGGGTGTGAACAAAGTCAGTCTTTGAAAATGGAATGACTTGGGTTTTATCCTGTAGGCTCCTAAATGTACTCGAAAAGATGATGCGATCATAATCAACTTCAAAGCCCAAACGGGTATCATCCTCTGCTTTTCTTGGGCGTTTGTTTCTATCGCCTAAGCGTTCTAATGAAAGTAAGTTTTTCCAGTTCAATTGACTTAATGTTAAGTTAACCTTTTAATAATATTATTATCCATTAATATACTGCTAAAATGAGCTTTTTTGTAAAAAAAACAATGAAGCTTCAATATTCTTTTTTAGCGACTATTTTATTTTCTTTTTCGATTCAAGCGCAAAACTATGGTTTAATAGCCGGAACTATCCTCGATAAGGACATGAGCGATCAGTCACTTCCTTTTGCAAATATATTAATAGACGGGACATCAATGGGAACAACTTCGGATTTTGATGGATTATTTGAGATTAAAGATGTTCCTGTGGGGAACTACAAGATAACGACAAGCTTTTTAGGATATGAATCTCAAACCATTGCCGTTGAGGTTTTAGCAGGGAACGCGACGAACATTAAAGTTGTTTTAGGATCTGTTGCAAATTCTCTACAAGAAGTAGTAGTGACAACTGTTGCAAGAAGAGATTCTGAGGTAGCACTTTTGATCGGTCAAAAAAATGCAATGGTGATGAAACAAGAGATTGGTGCAGAAGAAATTTCTAAAAAAGGATTAAGCGATGTTGCTGCTGCAGTTGTTAAGACCACTGGCGTAGTTAAACAAGAAGGATCGGGAACAATTTTTGTTCGTGGTTTGGGCGATCGATATAACATTACACTTTATAATGGACTTCCATTGCCCTCTAACAATCCCTCCAGAAAGAACATAAATCTTGAATTATTTACCAGTGATATTGTAAAATCCATCAGCATTGACAAGGTTTTTGAAGCGAAGCACTATGGTGATTTTGCAGGAGCAAGCGTAGACATTAAGTCTATTGAAAATAAAGGCACTCAAACTTTTAGCTTTAATTTAGGAGGAGGGGTTAATTCTAAGGTCAATGGTTTAGATGAATTTCATCTCGGTCAAGGTCCAAACAATTTCGGATTTTATGACACCACTTATCCTTATAATCCACTCGCGAGTAATAATTTTGATACTAGTTTTAATAAAAAGGTTGCTTTTGGTGGAGCCCTACCCATCAATACAAACATGGGGCTAAGTTTTAATAAAATTTTAAAACTTGGCGATAGTAATAGCCTTTCCATTTTTGCAGTTGGTAATTTTGACAGCAAGTTTAATTATTACGAAGGAGTTTCGCGAGGGAGTGTAAACACTTCTGGTCTTGTGTTTAAAGATTTCGACTTTAAGAAGTTTCAATACGAAACCAACACAACAGGTATGTTAAATGTAGGATACAGGGCAGGGGACTTCAAATTTAAGTTGAACACTTTGATGATTAACTCCTCTACTCAGAACCAACAAGAATACAACGGAACGATCGATGTTTTCGACTATGCGCCAGAAGGTGGAGGGATCGTTCAACGTTCTATTTTTGACCGAACCACACTTCTGGTAAATCAGTTCCTAATGGATTGGGATGTAAATGAACAAATAGATGCTAATGTTGGGATAAGCTATAATCAAATAGACAATAACATTCCGGACAGAAGACAAACTACAATCACTCCAGATGACTGGGACAATCCAACAGGGCCACTTTCATTCAAAAATACCCTAAATGCTGGAGATAACCACAGGTATTATCAGCATTTAGAAGAAGATGAAATGGCAGCTAATTTTAATATGGATTATAATTTTGGTGAAGATGAAGATGGTGAGTTCAAATCCAAGATTAGTTTGGGTTATAATGGAAAACAAAAGAAGTATGCCTTCGATGCAATTCAATTTAACTTTGCGCCTATCAAAAGAAGAAGTTGCGCTTTTGTAAACCAACCTTTAGTGGCAAATGCATATGCGTTGGATAACTATTTTAATCAAGCCAATTTTGATCAAGGATTTTACGAGATTAGGACTTTTAGAGGGAAACTAGGTCAGGCAAATGTGTTAGAACCGCAAACCTATGGTGGAGATCAAAACATACATGCTGGCTATGTTTATTTTAAACACAGCTTAAACCCTAAAACTTCAATTCTTATTGGATTAAGAGGGGAGTCTATTCATCAAAAAATTGAATGGATAACAGCTTTAAAACCCAATGGAGGAGAATTGTCAATAGATAAATTTGAGTTTCTACCTTCTCTCATGGCTTTGCATAAGTTAAATGAAAAACAAAACTTGAGACTTTCACTGAGTAAGACTTATACATTACCCCAAACCAAAGAACGCGCCCCCTTCCAGTTTGAAGAGGTTACGCAAATTTATATTGGAAACCCTACGTTATATGCGTCAACCGATTATAATGTTGATTTAAAATGGGAATTTTTTCCTTCAAATAGCGAATTGATATCTTTTGGTCTTTTCGGGAAAATAATCAAAAATCCTATCAATTCTGCGGCAATAAACTCTGCTTCAAATGATATAAGCTATGTCAATTCTGGAAATCAAGCGGTTGCTTTTGGTCTTGAAATAGAGACAAAGAAAATTCTTTTTAGAACACAACGGGAAACGGAAGAGGAGCTGCTTGACAAAATGCTTAGTGTCGCTGTAAATTTTTCTTACCTGAACAGTGAGCAAGACCTTGATGCAAGCAAGGTCTTGAACGAAACAGCAGCTGCCGGTTACCCTTTAAGTGTTGATTTTTCGGATACAACTGACAGGCTTTCTGGCGCTTCGGAGATACTTTTCAACTTTGACGCTACTTATCTTTATGAGTTTACTAAAGATAAAAACATTCAAGGGAGTTTGTTGTTTAATTACTTTTCCGACCAAATTTCAGCTTTTGGTACGGAGGGAAAAGGGAACTTTGTTGACAAAGGGTTTGCTACATTAAATATTGTTCTAAAATCTAAAATTGGGAAAGGATTTGGTGTGAGTTTATCATCCAGAAACTTGCTTGATCCTAGTATTGAAAGGGTTCAGGAAGTTCAAGAAGTTACACTTTTATCTTACAAGAAAGGGATAACAGTAAGTGCGGGACTAAATTATACTTTCTGAAATAAAACTTAAACGATATAACATTTAATTAACCATAAGACATTAAAATCATCATGTTATCATAATATTTAATTAACTTTTTAATCGTGAATACTGCTTTAATTTGTTAAAAAACAAAACCTAATTCATGAAAAATTATTTTTACCTATTATTACTTCTGATTTCAGTATCATGTACCTCAGACGATGATGCTGTAAATTTAGATTCTGACTTAACAACCAACGCAACCTGTTCCGATGGGATTAAGAATGGCGACGAGATTGATGTGGATTGTGGAGGTTCTTGTTCGGCATGTATGACTTCACTTTCTGGAACCTTATCAACGGACACACAGTTGTCAAAAGCGAATTCTTATGAATTAACAGGAGCTTACATTGTTCCTGATGGAATAACTCTGACAATTGATGCAGGTGTTGTGATCAAAGCAATTGGAGGGACAAGCGCTTATATTGCTGTTGCTCAAGGCGGAAAAATAAACATCAATGGAACGGTAACTAGTCCGGTGGTTATGACTTCAGGTGCTGCGAGCCCTGCGGCAAGTGATTGGGGCGGATTGGTGATTTGTGGAAAAGCACCCACCAATGTTGGAGCAACGGCTACTTCTGAAGTTGGAGAGCTTATTTACGGTGGATCTGATGAAAATGACAGTTCGGGATCAATTCAATATCTAAGAGTTGAATATTCTGGCGCCGCTTACAATTCTGAAAAAGAGTTTAATGGTATTTCCTTATTTGGTGTTGGCGCAGGAACAACTTTTAAGTATGTTCAATCTTATGAAAGTGGCGATGACGGTATCGAGTTTTTTGGAGGAACTGTTAACGGAACCTACCTTGTTTGTGTAAATAGTCAAGATGATTCTATCGATTTTGCAGATGGCTGGAACGGCTCTGGAAGTTACTGGTACATTTCGGGAGGTGCTAAAGCGGGCATAGAAGGCTCTAATAACAGTGTTAATGGAAATATGATGCCAGTTACTAAAACAACCTTAAGTAATATCACCGTAGTGGGCCCTGTGAGCGAAGGTGCACTCTATTTCAAAGAAGGTGGAGGTCAATTTACAATCGAAAATTTTTATGCAAGTAATGTTGCACTTGGTGTTAAAGTAAAAGCCAATGATGTTGAATCAAACGCCAGATTGACTGCCGGAGATTTAAGTATTTCTAAATTTCAATTCGCCGATGTAGCTCTAGGAGATATAGTAAAAACAAACTATGTAGGCGATGCTTCATGGTTAGGTGAAGGTGCTACAAGTGGTGCTGGAAACGGAGCCGCCGCTCCAAGCTGGACTGCTGTATGGACCTTAGGTTTGGATGGAGCCGCTGCTTCAACCAAAGCAAACCTAGAAGGTGAAATTGACACCGAAGTAACACTTAATTCATCAACAGAATATTTATTAACCTCTTCATTCATTATAAAAGATGGAGGTACGCTTAACATTCCTGCAGGTACATTGATCAAAGCAATTGGTGGTACAAGCTCATACATTGCAGTAGCACAAGGTGGAAAAATAAATGTAAACGGAACGGCTACTAGTCCAGTCGTCATGACTTCTGGATTTGATTCTCCGACTTCTAGTGATTGGGGTGGTTTGGTAATCTGTGGAAAAGCACCCACCAATGTTGGAGCAACAGCTACTTCTGAAGTTGGAGATTTAACTTACGGTGGGACGATTTCAGACGATAACTCGGGATCGATTCAATATTTAAGAGTTGAATATTCAGGTGCAGCTTACAATTCTGAAAAAGAATTTAACGGTATTTCTTTGTTCGGAGTAGGATCAGGGACAACATTCGAGTATGTTCAATCCTACGAAGGAGGAGACGATGGAATTGAATTTTTTGGTGGAACGGTTGTGGGAAACTATTTAATCTCAACGGGAAGTCAAGACGATTCAATTGATTTTGCTGACGGATGGACTGGATCAGGGAGTTACTGGTATATTTCTGGTGGCGCAAAAGCTGGGATAGAAGGTTCTAATAACGGGTCTGATGGAAATGCAACTCCGGTCACGACTGTAACACTTTCTAATATCTCTGTTGTAGGTCCGGTAACTGAGGGAGCGCTTTATTTTAAAGAAGGTGGTGGAAGCTTTACAATCAATAACTTTTTCGTAAGCGTCCTTGAAGATGAGGTAATTAAAGTAAAGAGCACAGATTCGGACGCACAGGCAAGGTTGATAAATGGCGATTTGAAAATAACAAATTTGACTTGCGCTACTGATATCGCTTCTTTGTCATCTGATTTTGATTTCACGAGCTATGCGAATATTACGCTAACCACTTCGGCAACGGGTGCAGGAAAAGGAGCAACCATGCCTGATTGGTCAGTGGGATGGGCTAAATAAAGGAGGATAAGTTGTCAGAAGCTTAACCTTAAGGAAACATTCAATTGATAATTTAGTAACATTTTTGTTTTCTAATTATCAATTGAATGTTTAAAATTTTAATAAAAACTGTTTCTTATATTATTATTTTAATGCCAATTATTGTTCAAGCCCAGCGAGTAACAGCTCCTAAATTCGGGAAAGGATTATTAAATATATCTGGAGTAGACAGTACTTGGAGTATGAATTTGTCCGCAAGATTTCAGTATTTAACTTCTACGACATGGCTTGAGGATAATGATTCTTATGGTGGACCTGAATCAAATTCATTGATTAGAAGATCTCGTTTTAAATTTAAAGGATTTGCTTATCACCCAAACCTCACCTACAAGATTGAATTAGCCCTTTCAAATAGGGATATTTCAGGGGGTTCAAGCTATACCTCAGACGCTCCAAGGATTATATTAGATGCGATTGTTAAATGGAAATTTAATGACAATTGGAGCATACAATTTGGACAAGGTAAACTCCCTGGAAATTTAGAAAGACTCATTTCTTCCTCTAGACTTGCTTTAGTTGACAGATCATTGTTAAATAGTAAGTTTACTATTGATAGAGATTATGGATTGCAACTTAACCACCAATTCATTATTGATAAAAAAATTATTGTTAGAGAAAATTTTGCAATATCTCAGGGTGATGGAAGAAATGTTTCTAAAAATACTGGTGGTCATCAATATACCGGAAGATTAGATATACTTCCATTTGGAAGCTTTACAAATAATAGCGAATATGAAGGTGACGATCTAAATAGAGAAGAGTCTCCTAAGTTACTTGTTGGTTTTTCCTATGATTACAATAATAATGCTGTTAAAACGAGGAGCAATATGGGTTCCTACATGAAAACAGATTATGGACTTTTTGAAACAGACATTACTACATTGTTTATAAACTCTCATTTTAAATACAAAGGATTCTCATTTATGGGTGAATATGCCGATAGAAATGCGGAGGATGAATTTGCTAAAAATAGTAACAACAGTTTGACTGGAGACGTTGTAAATGTAGGTTCTGCGATTAGTCTGCAAGCAGGATATGTTTTGCCATCAAACATTGCATTTACAGGAAGATTTACTAATGTACATTTTGATAAGCTTGTAACCTCTAACAATGACATTAAACAATATACTTTAGGGGCTTCTAAATATTTCAACAATCATAATTTAAAAATTCAATCAGATATTTCATTTGAAAACTCAAAATTTTCAAATGATAAAATTTTCTACCGTTTACAATTTGAATTTCATTTCTAAAAACATATATAATGGAAAACTCATACTTGATATTAGTAATTATTCTAGCAATTTTGGCTTGTGGTGATTTAATAGTGGGGGTCAGTAATGACGCAGTAAATTTTTTAAGTTCAGCAGTAGGTTCTAAAGCCATTTCATTTAGGACTATAATGATTTTAGCAGGCTCAGGAGTTGCTCTTGGGGCACTGTTTTCAAGTGGTTTAATGGAGGTAGCAAGGAAAGGAATTTTCAATCCTGGCGAGTTTTATTTTGATGAAATCATGTTAATTTTTACTGCAGTAATGTTAACGGACATTTTATTACTAGATTTTTTTAATTCAATAGGGATGCCTACGTCAACTACTGTATCAATAGTATTTGAATTATTAGGAGCAGCTGTTTTTATATCACTAATAAAAATTAGTTCTACTTCAGGAGATTTTTATGACTTAGTAAATTATATAAATACAAGTAAAGCACTGCAAATAGTGTCAGGTATCGTTTTGTCTGTTGTAGTTGCGCTCACTATTGGAGCGATAGTTCAATGGCTCTCAAGATTGTTTTTAACGTATGAATTTGAGAAAAAGGCAAGCTGGGTTAGTGCACTTTTTGCTGGAATTGCTTTGTCAGCGATCACCTATTTTATTTTGATGAAAGGGATTAAGGGAACTCCTTATGCTGACTTAAAACTTGATATTATTGGAGGGGTAAAAATAAAAGACTTCATTGAGTTTGAAGTTTTAAAAGTAACCATCATTAATTTTATATTTTGGTTTGGTTTCTCTTATTCGTTAATTCATTTTTTAAAAGTTAATATCTATAAATTAATTATTGGTGTAGGGACTTTCGCACTTGCTCTAGCATTTGCGGGAAATGATCTTGTTAATTTTATAGGGGTCCCCATCGCTGCATATCAGGCATATGAACTATGGGTTTCCTCCGGATCGGCGGCTTCCGAATTTAGCTTGGGGATGTTATCTTCAAAGGTACCTACTCCCACGGTTTTCTTAGTGCTTTCAGGATTTATAATGGTACTTACTTTATGGCTTTCGACCAAATCTAGAAAAGTTCTGAAAACCAGTTTAGACTTGTCTAATCAAGGCAATGTCAAAGAGAGATTTCAGCCCTCGTTGTTTTCTAAATTAATCGTAAAGTTTTTTCAATCAATATCTGATGCATTGACTAGTCTTTTGCCAAAAAAAATACGTAAAAGAATAGAATTGCAGTTTATAGAGTCAAGTAATCAGAATAAGAGTTTTAACAATCCTAATGCGCCTTCTTTTGACATGTTGAGGGCTTCAGTAAATTTAACAGTTGCCGCAATTTTAATCTCGATTGCAACTTCCTATAAACTACCGCTTTCTACTACCTATGTCACTTTCATGGTTGCAATGGGAACTTCACTTGCTGACAAAGCATGGGGAAGAGATAGCGCGGTTTATCGAGTTTCTGGAGTAATAAATGTTATTATGGGTTGGTTTTTAACTGCTATTACTGCATTCTTTGTTTCGGGTATAATCGCCTTATTAATTCATGTAGGTGGTATTCAAGCAATTTCTGTTATTTTGTTTATCATCCTTTTAATTATCGGGAAAAATTTTATAAAACATAGAAATGAAGAAACTGAAGTAGATAAGGACAAGATCCTTAAAGCAGAAAGTAATTCCATGATAGGTGTTATGGATGAAAGCTCAGGAAATATCATTAAGTTCTTTAAACGAGTAGATGTGATTTATAGCATTTTATTGGAAGGCTTGTCCAAGCATGATTTAAAAATACTTAAAAAAGGAAAAAAGAACATCAAAAGACTCGAAAGTGAAGTAGAGGATTTGCGTGAAAACATGTTCTACTTTATTAAAAACCTAGATGAGCAAAGCTTTTCTGCGAGTAACTTTTATATTGTTTTATTAAGTCACATCGAGGATTTAGCGAGTGATCTTGATTATATAATTTCAAAAAGCTACAAACACATCGACAATGATCACCTAAAGCTTAAATTGTCTCAGATAAGAGATTTGAAAGAAATTCATGATTTCACCAAATCTATTTTTAAAAATTCAATGGAAACTTTTGATAATAATTCCATTTTAGATATTGAATTAATTTTAAATAGAAAGGATGAACTTAAAGCTAAGATTCAAGAAAAAATAAATTCACAAATAGAGCTTACTAGAAATATTGAGACTAGTCCAAAAAACACAACTTTATATTTTAATATACTTTTAAAGTCCAAGGATATATATAAAATCAAGATCAGCTTAATAGAGGAGTTCTATAATTCTTACAAAAAAATAAATAATCTGTAGTCCAACAGCTTTTCTGTTAGAGCGATTTGAGTAACATGCTTTACATGACCTTTGTGTGTGAGAGCCAAAA
>Ga0308007_10000225_pt1 | contig 25569 bp, 28 predicted proteins | sample Neamet71_FD_203152 | JGI IMG/M metagenome (GOLD analysis project Ga0308007, IMG submission 203152) | Marine microbial communities from water near the shore, Antarctic Ocean - #71 | ecosystem: Environmental > Aquatic > Marine > Unclassified | place: Southern Ocean | collected 2014-06-07
GGTTTGGTCATTATTTTCACCCTAATGAACTTACCGATTATTGTCTGGATGCTGTTTTCTTATTTTAAAGACCTACCTAAAGAAATCTTAGAAGCGGCTCGTATGGATGGTGCCAGCCCATTGGATGAGGTTGTTAAAATCGTACTTCCACTCTCTGTTGGTGGTGTTGCCTCAACCGCTTTGTTGTCTATTGTGCTTTGCTGGAATGAAGCATTTTGGTCGCTTAATTTAACGGCGTCAGAGGCGGCGACATTGACGTCGATGATTGCCTCTTATTCTAGTCCAGAGGGTTTGTTTTGGGCCAAACTTTCCGCCGCCTCTACTTTGGCGTGTGCTCCTATTGTGGTATTCGGCTGGTTTTGTCAAAAACAACTTGTCCAAGGCCTTACTTTTGGTGCTGTTAAATAATTATCAGGAAAAACATCATGACTTACTTAGCGATCAAAGAATTAGAAAAACATTACGACAGCTACCATGCTCTACGTGGCATTAATTTAAACATCGACGAAGGTGAATTCGTGGTCTTTGTTGGACCATCCGGTTGTGGTAAATCCACGTTACTTCGTACTATCGCCGGGTTAGAAATCAGCTCGGGAGGCAGTATTAATCTCGATAACCGTGACATTACCGAAGTGGCTTCTTCAAAGCGTGATTTGGCGATGGTGTTTCAGTCCTATGCGCTTTATCCGCATATGACGGTTGCAGACAATCTTTCTTTCGCGCTGCGCCTAGCAAAAGTGCCGAACGATATCATTAAAGAAAAGGTCGAGGCGGCGTCTAGTGCTCTGCAACTGGATGCACTTTTGGAGCGTAAACCCAAAGAACTTTCTGGCGGTCAACGCCAACGCGTAGCGATTGGCCGAGCGATTGTGCGTCAGCCCAAAGTCTTTTTATTCGATGAACCGCTCTCAAACTTAGACGCCGCCTTGCGTGTGCAAATGCGGTTAGAGCTAGCACGCTTACATAAAAAATTGGGTACGACCATGATTTATGTAACGCATGACCAAGTTGAAGCGATGACGCTGGCTGATCGTGTGGTGATTCTAAATGCAGGGCAAATAGAACAAGTTGGGACACCGTTAGAGCTTTATCGTCAGCCTAGAAACCGCTTTGTTGCAGAATTTATCGGCACACCAAAAATGAACATTTTGCCTATTGATGAAATGACACGCACAGGAGATGTTGTACAGCTCAAGGTGCATGGCTCTCAAATTGATTTTCCTTTTGAGCGCATTAATGGCTCTTTACCTTCTTCAGCACAGCTAGGTATTCGGCCAGCCCATATGAAGCTTGTTGAAACCGGCGGTGACTTTAATGGGCGTATTGAGTTACTGGAGCACTTAGGTTCAGAGGCGTATGCGCACATCGAATTATCTAATGGGCAAACGGTTATCACCACTGTTTCAGCCAGAAGTACGGTTAAAGAAGGGGAGAAGGTGAGTATTGCCATTGACGTTAATGAAGCGGTGTTATTTAACGACAGTGATCGTGTTTGTTCTCTAGTGTCTGAGGATAATGCTTAACATGAATGCTTTGAATTTCTTGCAAGCGGGTCAAAATGAATCTCAGCTATTGATGCAAGACTATACTCGCGAACGGTGTCAATCGTCCGTTATTCATTTGGGTGTTGGTGCTTTTCACCGAGCGCATCAAGCGGTCTTTTTTGATCGTCTAATGGCGCTTGATGATGGAGCATCATGGGGGATTACCGGCGTCAATATTCGTCCAAACGACAGCAAAACTTTTGCAAAGCTAATAGATCAACAAGGTGAATATATATTAAAAACAATGGATTTCAGTGGTGCTACTCATTTTGAGCACATACGTTCCATTTTAACCTTAATTGATGGTGCGCAAAGCCCTTTGGCGGTAGATGAATTGATGGCAGACACCGCCATTCAATTAATTACCTGCACTGTGACCGAAGGCGGGTACTATCTTGATGAAAACCAACAATTAATGCTACAGCATCCAGATATTAGTGGTGATCTCAAAGGCGAAAGAAATACTTTATATGCTTTTTTATATGCGGGGTTGAAAGCAAGATCAAAGCAAAATAAAACCGCAGCCATTACGCTATTATGTTGTGATAATTTGCGCGAGAACGGGCACCTTTTACGAGCGGGATTGCTGCAGTTTATTGCTGCAAAGGGAGATAATGAACTTGGAGATTGGTTAGCAGAACATGCCTCATTTCCTTGTTCCATGGTTGATAGGATTACACCGAAGCCAGACGTACAACACATTTCTCAAACTCAGTCTTATTTTGCTGTTGACGATGAAATGACGGTAATGGCAGAAGATTATATGCAATGGGTGATTGAAGATGATTTTGCCGGTAAGCGGCCACATTTGGATCTTGTTGGTGTTGAGTTTGTTGAGGATGTTACTCCGTACGAAGAAGCTAAAATTAGAATACTAAATGCGGGGCACACTTGTGTTGCCTATCGAGCCGCGCTCAAAGGCTTAACCTATTTTGACCAAGCGATGGCTGATGTTGAGCTAAACCAATATTTTACTGATTTTATTAAGCAAGATTCGATTCCCGCCATCGGTTCATCCGTTGTCGATTTAGACGCTTATGCAAACACCATTGCCATGCGGTTTAGCAATGCCAATATTGGCGATACGGTTGAGCGTATTTGCACCGATGGTTATGCAAAGTTTCCTATTTTTGTGTATCCGACGCTAGCAGGTATTTATCAGTTAGGGGGCATTCCTGCTAAAACAATAGAGGCTATTGCTTGCTGGTTCGTCTTCATTCATCAGGTTGCTCAAGGCAAGTTAAACCTGACGTATCACGAACCGAATCTAGCTTGTCTTGCTGCTTTTACCAATGATGAAAAAGGAGTTCATGCTTTTGTGACAGACACTTATCTCTGGCAAAACCTGCCGATTGTTCACCCCGATTTTGTCACTCGTCTAAAAGCCGCCATTCACCAAGCCCAATTAACCTATGCGGAATAAATCGCATAGAGAGACCTCATACAAGCTGCTTTTAAAGGAACATCAACATGACATTAACAAATCAAGATTTAACCAACAAGGTTGCTTTGATAACCGGTTCAGCGGGTGGTATTGGGCTTGCTATAGCACAAACTTATCTAATCAACGGTGCCAAAGTAATGCTTACAGATTATGCAAAAGAAACACCGGATGCTCTACACGCTTTGTTAGAGGATTATCCTAATGCGGCCTTATATATGGGTTGTGATATTTGTGACAGCAAGGCTGTTGATGGTTTAATCAATAGCACCATTGAGGCGTTTAAGAGCCTAGATATCTTAGTTAATAACGCAGCTGTATTTGACCTCGCGCCTTTTTTAGAATCTGACGAAGACAGCTTCGATCGTCTTTTTAATATCAACGTCAAAGCCTTTTTCTTTACCATGCAAAAGGTAGCCAAAAAAATGGTTGAAATGGGCGTGCATGGGAAAATCATTAACATGGCATCGCAAGCTGGGCGTCGTGGGGAAGCGTTGGTTTCTCACTATTGTGCCACCAAGGCGGCGGTTATTAGTTACACACAATCTGCGGCCTTAGGCTTGGCTGAGCACAAGATTAATGTCAATGCGATTTCCCCAGGCGTCATAGATACTCCCATGTGGAAACAGGTTGATAGCCTCTTTGCTAAACATGAAAACTTAGCCTTAGGCGAAAAGAAAATTGCCGTGGGTAAAGCGGTGCCGTTAGGTTATATGGGGCAACCCGCTGATGTGGCTTCCTTAGCTTTATTTTTAGCGTCTGAAGGCGCTAACTACATCACAGCACAGACCTATAATGTCGATGGTGGCAATGTGATGAGTTAATGTCTGAGACCTTTGCACGACTATTACGCTTGCCAATACAGTGTTAAAAATAGACGAAAAATGCTCATTTATACCCTATAAACTGCGCTTTTTCGTCTATTTTTGCCTTGTCTTTTTTAAGTTATGGCTTTGCTCGTTACATCGTGCAAAAGTCTCTGTCTGTATAATGAGATTACATAGATTTTCTTATAACACTTATCTAGGAACGTATGATGTCTGTTAAAAACCGTAATACGCCTGAACTAGAGCTTATCGAGCATGTTGAAACCATACGTTATCTGGAACATGGATTCCCGAGTGACTTGATTCGTTGGCATGCCCATGATGATTATGAATTGCATTTCATTGTGGCCACTACCGGTAAAGTGTTTGTTGGTGATTACATAGGCACATATTCACCTGGGCAATTGATTTTAACAGGCCCTAGACTACCGCATAATTGGGTGTGTAAAGTGGATCAAGAACCGGCCGAAGTTCGTGATATGGTCATTCGCTTCGATCATGAATCTTTCTCACTGGGGTTAAAAATCATTCCTGAATTAGCAGAAATATTACCTATGCTAACCAGAGCGAAATCCGGGGTCGAATTTTTAAATCAAGACCCTGACTACCTTAATGAAATCTTTCAAAAGGTACGTGATAGCCATGGCCTGCAAAGAGTGATCATTGCTCTGCCTTTGTTAAGTAAACTTGCTAATAGCCATGACTATCGCCTGCTTTCTACTGTACAAATTGACCATAAATCCAGTGATACATTGCAAAGAAAAATTAATACTGTAGTGGATTATGTCTCCCAAAATCACAGTCAAAATATAAGTTTGTCCGATGTGGCAAGCCTTATCGGTATGTCGGATAGTCATTTTTCACGTTTTTTCAAAAAGTCGACCGGTAATCGATTTATCGAATTTGTCAATCAGGTACGCATTGGTCGAGCCTGCACCTTATTAGCTGAAACGGATGGGCAAATTGCTAATATCTGTTTTGAAGTTGGCTTTAATAATGTAGCGAACTTTAATCGTCGTTTTCAAGAATTAAAAGGCAGTACGCCACGAGATTTCCGCACTCAAAGCGCTAGGTGTATTGACTCATCATTAGCTATTGTTGAGCCTCATGTTTAAGCCACAAAAACCTAACGCCTCTATCATTTAATATGCATTACTTCCCACCTGTTTTTAAGTGAATTAAGACGAATTTAACAGTTCTGTTTTACTTGATAAAATGATCTAATTCCGCTTTTCTCATTGTGCCTTCGTATTAAAACAATAAGATCGCCGCACAATACTGTTTATATTTAATCATTAGTCTACACACGCTTTATTATTGTCTATATTGAGTTTAAGTGTAGCGATCTGTTGAGTTTTACCATGAAAGAAGTACCTCGTACCGCAACGTATTGTTTAATGCTTATTACCGTCGGTTTAATAGGCGGCTCTCTAGGCCCTAGTCTTATTTATTTATCTGCTTTGGTTGATGCCACTGTAGCTGAAATTTCTGTTGTTTTTACGGCCAAAGCATTAGGTAACATATTAGGTGCTTTTATCGCAGGGCGAGTGTTCGATAGAGTGAAAGGACACTATTACTTAATCATCATGCTGCTTATCGTCGCCGCTAGTTTATTTGTTATGCCTTTTTCTGGCTCTTTAGTGATTTTATTAGTCGTATTTTTTGTCATGGGATTTGCCGAGGTATCTGTAAATATCGGTAGTAACTTAATGACAATTTGGTTGCATAAGGGCAAAGCTGGCTCTGCGGTATCATTACTGCATTTTTGTTATAGCATTGGCACTATGGTGGCGCCGTTAGTATTAATTGCTGGTGGATATTTGGGCGGTGATTATGGTACTGGCTATTGGATAATCGCGTTATATACCCTGATTTTTCCTTTTGTTATTTGGTTTCAACCTAGCCCAAAATACAGCGTATCAACAAAAGACGAACACTCTAAAACCTTTAATAAAGCTTTCTTCATTTGCTTTTTAGTGATGGTGTTTTTCTATGTCGGTTTTGAAATATCTATTGCGGGTTGGATTAGTACTTATGCGGCATTAAATGGAATAGAGCAAACAAAAGCGTCTGTTTTAGTGACGTGGTTCTTTCTTGCTTTTGCGTGTGGCCGTTTAATTTCAGTTCCTATTCTTCGTTGGTTTGCCTTGTCTCATATTATGATTGTTTTATTGGCAACGACTGTACTGGGCTCAGTACTGATGTCTTTTGAATCTGTTTCTATGACGTTAACTGCTCTGTTACTGGGTGCTGGCTGTTCAGCCATCTTTCCAATGCTATTTACCTTTAGTAACCAAGTGATGGCATTAACAGGAAAACTAACAGGCTATGTGTTTACTTGTTGTGGCTTTGGAGCCATGGTCATTCCTTCCTTAACGGGCCCTTTGATTAATGCTTTTGGTGCCCAAATTTATCCGTATATTTTGATTAGTATGTCTTTCATTATGCTGTTGTTATGGTTTGGTTTGCGAAAATTGGCGGCCGGAGATAAACAAGACGCATTACTACAAGAGTAAAATTAATTGCTTACGGCCTTTCCATCGTTTTTTATTGTGAGTCATATTTTAAATTGTGATAAGGCTTTTTGTAATTGGATGGCAAGTTGACTCAATGACTCACTTGCATTTTCTATTTGTATTGATGACTCTGAATTTTGGTCACCAATAATATTGATTTTTTCTACATTGCTGGTCGCTTCATGTAGCGATGCACTTTGCTCCTCAGCGGCGGCTGAGATTTGATAGTTTAAATTGGTAATGTTGGTAATAGAGTGAGTGATTGTATTTAATTTCTCACTGACAGCAAGCGATTGAGTCACACTACTTTTTGCTTGTTCTTGCCCTGAAGACATCACTTGAGTCGCTGACTCAGCATCTGTTTTTAATGTCTCTAATATGTCTGAAATCTGAGTTGTTGAGTCTTGAGTCTTACTTGCTAGAGATCTCACTTCATCGGCGACCACTGCAAATCCTCTTCCTTGTTCGCCGGCCCTTGCTGCCTCAATAGCGGCATTTAGGGCAAGCAAATTAGTTTGCTCAGCAATACTCTTGATGACATCGAGGACACTGACAACATTTTGACTCGTAAGAGAAAGGCTTTGCATTGTCGCGACCCCAGACTCAATTTTTTGTGCTAACTCTTCTACTGAGTTGACCGAGTTTGAAACAACACTTTGCCCTTCGGTGGCTTCTTTGGATACCTCTTCGGCGGCATGTAATGCATTTTTCGTGCTGTCAGCGACGTCTGAAAAACTTTGTTCTAGTCCCTCCATCACTTTACTTAATTGGTGGGCTTCGTTTTGTTGTGCAACAATTTTTTCTTTGGTATCTAAGACAATTAGTTTTGTGCTTTCAACCGTTTCATTCAGTTCTTCAGAGGCTTCGGCGACTTGTTTTATAAGTCCTTGTAACTTAGACACAAAGGCATTGAAATGACCAGACAGTACAATTATTTCCTCGACTCCTTTTACATTAAGGCGTTTGGTTAGATCGCCATCACCGGATGATATTTCGGCTAGAGCGTTAGTCACTTCAGAGATAGGTTTCGAGATCATTTTTGTAATAATAAAAGTAGCGACTACTAGTACGATAAGTACTACGACAAAAACAAGCATATTATAGGTGGTAACAGCATTAATGTTGGAGTCAGTTTCAGTGACGGATAATTGCTGAACTTGCCGCGTTATATCACTTACTTGCTTCAAAATGACAGCGAGATCATTCACTGATTTTAGCATGATGGTAATCGTATCTACTCTTGATTGTTGCTCGTCGATATAATTAGAACGCAGTGCACTCACGGAATTTTCATCGCCGAATAAGGCAATCACTATATTATTGATATTGGTTGTAAGGTCACTGCTAATGGCAAGTAAGGTCGAGTTTTCTTTAACTTGAGTTGTTATTATTCCTAATGTTTTTTCTATATTTTGTAGAATTTGGTCTGTCTGATTTTTTTCTATATCTAGAATAGACGCTTTAGTCGGCGCTGCGATTAACTTTTGACTCACGACTGATAATTTGGCCACTTGAATCATTAAACTGTTTGCTTCAGTGGTTAGTTTGTCTTGATTGCCAGAGACAAAGGCTTGTGTATCAACAATTAATTTTTCTATTAATTCAGGATCAGTTCTTATTTCTTTGTTGCGAGATAAGCGCTTTAGCTTTCGCTTACCACGTTTACTAACCAAATTGATTTTACCCACTAAAGAGGCGGCACTAATTTCTAAACTTTTAAAAAGCGCTTCTAAAAGCACCGAACTCTCAGTTAACGATTGTTGGTTTTTTAAAATTGACTCTGTGCTTTGACGTACATTAGTTGCTGATTCTAATAAGCTATTGAATATAGGGGGAAGAGGCTCTAATTCAGGCGTACTGTTTAACCCAGAAGACAGTACGGAAAAAATATCTTCAAAGCGTTGTGGTGCATCTGTTAATGATTTGCCATTAGCAAGCATTTCAAGTGTTTGCGATGATGAGCTGCTAAGCGTGTTATCTAACACTTCATTAGCCAGTTTTTCTAATGCAGACTGTGCAACGAGTAACGCTGACGTTTTTTTCAGTTCTGATTGGCCACGTTTGACGGTATTAGTAAAAGATAAAGATAACAGCGAAACAGACATCACAGAAACCAATGCAACAATGGCAAAACTGATAATGAGCAGTTTGACCGATAGCTTTGGTAAATGAGTTTTTAGATTAAATGGCATAACTTATGTTCTCCTTGAAAAATGAGGAGTGCAGAGAGTTCTGCATTCCTCACAAAAACCAAGTTATCGTTTTACTGTATTACTATTTTTCATTATTAAAGTGTTTTCCAATCAAGTTCGACATAGGCGCCGTTTTTAATAACGGTTGGCCAAACTTTATGGCTTGCTTGGTGTTCGGATTTGTTATAAGTCACAGGAACCCCTGTACCTATATCCATATTACTTAAGGATTCCAAACCATCAATGATGCCTTCTCGTGATGGAGAGGCCGCTTTCTTAACACCTTCAACAAAGATTTTGGCAATAAGGTAGCCTTCCAGAGATACGAAATCTGGCTTAGCATCTGCTTTGAATGCGGTAAGATCTTTACGGTAGTCACTAACACCAGCCAGAGACGACTCATAGTGAGGGACAACTTGAGTAACAATGACGCCATCGGCTTGATCACCCAATTCGTTTAATAATGGGATGCTGCCAACAAAGGAAACATTCAAAAAAAGTGCTTCTGGGATCTCTTCTTTTGCTAATTTGATAAAGGCGGCACACGGTTTATAAGCCCCTACCATTATGACCGCTTTTGGTTCAACATCGGCGTCAAGAATTGTGCCTAGAGCGTCTTCTACGTTAATGGTATTTCTGGCATAACGACCATGTGCTAGTACTTCACCATCAACCCCTTTGTTTTTTAGTGCTTTCAAGGCACCTTTATAGCCAGCGTCGCCATAACCATCATTTTGTGTGAAAAAAGCAATTTCTTCAGGCTTGATACCAGCAGACAATAAACCGTCAATCATAGCGGATGTTTCTTCTGCATAGCTTGCGCGGTAGTTAATAATATAACGATCAGGCGGTGACTTTCTTAACAGACCGGCGCCTGTAAAAGCACCAAACAACAATGTTTTTTTCGCATTGGCAACAGGGGCTGTCACAACCGCGGTGGGAGTGCCAACATTACCAAGCACAGCAACAACGTTTTCTTTGTCAATCAATGTGTCCATATTGGGTGCAGCTCTTTTAGGCTCATAACCATCATCCAACGCAATTAGAGATAAGGTGTGGCCATTTACACCGCCAGCCGCGTTGATTTTACTAAAGTAGGCATCAACGCCTAACTTAACGCCTTGCCCAAGTGCCGAAGCAGGGCCATTAAGTGCCGTCGACATGCCTACCTTGATGTCTGCTGCTGACACCGTGTTTACCAATAAACCTGCGGTAAACACGGTGGATAATAAAAGCCTAACGGTATTACAAGGCGTAAACATTTGCTTTTTCATTGTGGTGTCCTTTATCAATGTGAGAGTAGTGAATACTTCAGCAGGTGCTAAAAAAAGCATAGACAAAAAATGGAAAATAAGAATAGATTTTTAAGTGGTTTAAAGAAAAGAAAAGAAAAGAATATAAAAGTGTCTAGCTTTTATTAAATGATAGAAGAGTATTAAGAAAATGCAGACAATTAGTGTGTGAATTACAATAAAAACAGCCATAACACCTAAAAAATTAGAGGTTATGGCCTGTATTATTAAGCATCAATACGTTTGTATTTGATTCGCGTTGGTGTGGCTTCGTTGCCGGTACGTTGTTTGCAGCCACCTTTGTACTCGACATAGTCATATTTACTAGGGATAGCCACTTTCGAAGAGGAGCAGCGCTGTATTTATTTGAGCAGTTAATGCGTTTTTAGAGCAGACGAGTCTAATAACGTACGACAGTGATGCAAATAGTAAGACGAAAAAGAAAAACACAAGATGTGTTAAGTATTATTGAAATACTGCCCAAGGAGGGTATACTTATGATCTATAAAACAAAAGAATTTTGTTCTTTGACTAAAAAAGAACAATTATCAGATGCTGACTTAGTTCAAGCCTGTCGTGAAATGGACCAAGGTTTGATAGATGCAGATCTCGGTGGCGCGCTCTATAAAAAAAGAGTCGCAACGGGTAATAAAGGTAAAAGCAGTGGCTTTCGCACATTGATTGGCGCGGTTATTGGAGAAAAATATTTTTTCTTATATGCCTTTGCTAAAAACAAACGCAGTAATATTTCTTACCAAGAGCAGATTGCTCTAAGAGAGTTGGCTTATTGTTTAATTCATTTTGATCAACATGAACTTAAACACTTAATCGAAACAGGTGAGTTGATCAAAGTTGAAGCTTTACCAGAAGAAAGAATCAAAAAAGAATTGAATGAAGAAGGAGATAACCATGAGTGATATTTTAAAGTCCGTCCATAAAACCGCTAAAGGTTTACATAAATCAGGTGTGATGGATAAAACCACTATGCGTAAATTTGATGCGTTGTGCTTAACGTCCATTCACGAATTCACACCAGAACAAGTCCGACAGCTTAGACTCGCAAACAACCTTTCACAACCTGTGTTTGCCCAATACCTAAACGTCAGTGACAAACTCGTCAAAAAATGGGAACAAGGCGAAAGCAAACCCAGAGGTGCTGCGCTGAAAATGCTTTCTCTTGTGGAGGTAAAAGGCCTCGAAGTGATTGCTTGAATATTGACAAGAATAATAAAAATAATATGTTAAGATGTAATTATTTTATGTTAATTGTACTGTATACTTATCCAGTATCTTGAGAGGAAGGGCGGGCACATGGCAAATGTGAAAGATGTAGCTAAATATTTTATACATTTAGCGGATGAAACGGATGATGGAATTTCAAATCTGAAACTACAAAAGCTGATCTACTATGCTCAGGGTTTTCATTTAGCTCTTAATGATGGAAACCCACTTTTTAGTGAGGATATTGAGGCTTGGGCACACGGTCCCGTTGTTCCAGAAATTTACCATGAGTATAAAACATACGGCAGAGAGGCTATTAATATTGTAGAGAAGGGTAAGGGTGACCGGTTAACTGGTGCTGAAATTGATCATCTCGAAGAAGTTTTTGAAGTTTTTGGGCAGTTTAGTGCTTGGAAGCTTAGAAATATGACACATGAAGAAACTCCTTGGATTGAAAATGAAAGTGACGCGAGTGTTATACCTAAGTTAGAGTTAAAAAAATATTTTGAGACTCGAGTAGAGTAATATTTCTAATGGCAAAAAAAATAAAGCCACCGAAACCTAATTCAAAATCTAAAATATCTTCTCAAGAGCCCCTTGTTAATTATGATGATAAACCTCCTATATTTTCTTTAGAACGATTGCAGGCAGGTACATTTTGTTTACAAAACTTAGAGCAAGAAGGTAAAGCATCATTTGCTAATGCGATTTTTAAGCGAAAAGATAAAAAATGGAAAGAAATTAAGCAGATGCCAAAACATGGATTGGGCTTCGAAAAAATTGATAAATCTGCGATAAAAGCACCAATACCTAAGTTCATTACCCCCGATGTAGAATTTTTTTTAGCATTTAGATTTCATGGCAAGAAACCTATGGTCGGGTATCGTCAACACGACGTTTTTTACGTATTGTGGTTTGATGGAAGCTTTAGTCTTTATAATCATAGTTAAATTTAATGCAACTGGCAGTATTCTAATAAAAAAACCGCTTCCATCTCTGAAAACGGTTTTCCATTTCTAACCCAAACCAAATCCTATTAACTAGAATTACGCATCAATACGTTTGTATTTGATACGTGTTGGTGTGGCTTCGTTGCCGGTACGTTGTTTGTAGTCGGCTTCGTATTCTGCGTAGTTGCCTTCGAAGAAGACGGCTTTTGAATCGCCTTCGAACGCAAGGATGTGAGTGGCAATACGATCAAGGAACCAACGGTCATGGGAAATAACAATGGCGGCACCGGGGAAGGCAAGTAAGGCGTCTTCCAGTGCTCGTAATGTTTCAACATCAAGGTCATTGGTTGGCTCATCCAGTAGCAAGACGTTGCCACCTTCTTTTAGCAATTTCGCAAGGTGCAAACGGTTGCGTTCACCACCGGACAAATGCTTAACCAATTTCTGTTGATCCGACCCTTTGAAGTTAAAGCGGCCAATGTAAGCACGAGACACGACTTTGTAGTTGTGGACTGTGATCATGTCTTGGCCGTCGGCAATTTCTTCAAACACGGTTTTATCACCATCCAGTTCACGCATTTGATCGACGTAAGCCAGTTGTACCGTTTCGCCCAGTGTTACGGTACCTGTATCGGGTTGTTCTGTACCGGCAATCATTTTGAAGAGGGTTGATTTACCCGCACCGTTACCGCCAACCACACCGACAATGGCACCTTGTGGCACGACCATGTTGAAGTCTTCTAGTAGCATCTTGTGTTCAAAGCTTTTACCGACGCCTTCGATTTCGATCACTTTTGCGCCAAGACGTGGTCCCGGTGGAATGTACAATTCGTTGGTTTCGTTACGATCTTGGAACTCTTGTGAATTCATTTCTTCGAATCGAGCCAAACGCGCTTTGGATTTGGACTGACGCCCCTTGGCGTTTTGACGAACCCACTCAAGCTCCGATTTGATGGCTTTTTGATGAGACGCTTGTTGTTTTGCTTCACTCTGTAGTCGAGCGTCTTTTTGCTCTAACCAAGAGGAGTAGTTACCCTCGTATGGAATACCGTGTCCACGGTCAAGTTCCAGAATCCAGCCAGCGGCGTTGTCTAGGAAATAACGGTCATGGGTAATCGCCACAACGGTGCCGGGGTAATCTTTTAGGAAGCGTTCTAGCCAAGCGACGGATTCAGCATCCAAATGGTTAGTGGGTTCGTCTAGTAAAATCATGTCGGGCTTATCGAGCAATAGACGACAAAGCGCAACACGACGACGTTCACCTCCAGAAAGGTGTTCTACACTCGCTTCCCAAGGTGGTAGGCGAAGTGCATCAGCGGCGACTTCCAATGCGCGTTCTAGATTGTGACCTTCTTTGGCTTCGATCAACGCTTCAAGTTGGCCTTGTTCTTTTGCTAATGCATCAAAGTCGGCATCGGGTTCTGCGTATTCTGCATAAACTGCATCTAAACGCGCCATTGCTTCGATAACGTCAGCGAAGGCTTCTTCAACAATACCACGCACGTTTTTTTCTGGATCAAGGTGAGGTTCTTGTTCCAAATAGCCAATCTTGATGCCCGGCATTGGGCGCGCTTCACCATTATGTTCTGTATCGACGCCAGCCATAATGCGTAAAAGAGTGGATTTACCAGAACCATTAAGGCCCAAAACACCGATTTTTGCGCCAGGGAAGAAAGAAAGAGAAATATCTTTAAGGATCTCACGTTTAGGAGGAACAACTTTCCCAACGCGATTCATACTGTATACGAATTGTGCCATGAGTAGATACTTATTTGATGGAGTTAGTAATAGAGATGTTTTATCTCGTGAATGATACGGATAAAACATCAGCTCAAAATAAAAGTGCGCTAAGGATAGCATAAGGGAGACGTTGTCAAAATACGGTTGTCTTTGTCTTTTCATTAATGTCTTTTCATTAATATGTTTTATAACGGTTTTTTATTTTTTATGGCGTGTATGAGTTTAATCAGCAGGATTGTCGTTTCTTACCTAGTATTAACGTTTACTGAGGCAGAAGTTTTCATAGGTGAAATTGATTCGGATATTCAATTGTGTAAGTTTCTTCTAACTGAGTGTTTTTGAGGTGTCATATATGTTTAACAAAAAATTTAAACAAGAGATTGTAAATTTAAAAGATGAATTGTTTTCAATGCAGCAGATGTGGGACGGTATTGATGATGAAATGCTGTCTATTAGCTTAGATGCAGTCGGTAAAATAACCAAAGTTAATAAGCACTTTGAAGAAGAAATGCATTATCAGTTAGAAGATATTATTGATCGTAATTTAATTGACTTAGTCTCACCAGATCTTCGTAAAACACCACATTTTCAAAAAATGACCGAAGCGATTAAATCTGAACATCATTGGGCTGGTGCCTTACAAATAAAAAGAGGTAATGATAAAGATGCGTGGTTACGTATTATTTTACATCCGATAAAAAATTCGCGTGGTCAGGTCCAGCGTTTTTCTATTTACGGTAATGATTTAACACGAACCATTGAAACTTCATGTGAACATGAGAACTTAATTTCAGCGTTACAACGTTCAACCGCTGCCATCGAATTTGATTTAAACGGTCATGTGTTGGTTGCCAATGATTTGTTCCTACAAGGTATGGGTTATACGCTAGAGCAAATAAAGGGTGAACATCATCGATTGTTTTGTGAACCTGCAGAGTATGAATCACCCAATTATAAAGAGTTTTGGGATAAATTAAGACGTGGTACTTTTGTGGTTGACCGCTTTAGGCGCATTGACAGTAGAGGCGATATTGTATGGTTAGAGGCATCGTATAACCCTATTAGTGATATGCATGGGCAATTTTATAAAGTGGTTAAGTTTGCCACCATAGTGACTGATCAAGTGAATAGTGAACATGCTATTTCTGAAGCGGCAAAAATAGCATTTAGTATTTCTAAAGCAGTGGATGCTAGTGCACAAGACGGGCGTAAAGTGATTCAAGAAACCGTTGATGTGATGGATCAACTTGCTAAACAAATGAGCGCTGCCTCAGAGGGGATCTCGGCACTAGATGATCAATCTCAACTTGTTGGCACTATTATAGAAAGTATTAATAGCATCGCAGAGCAAACCAATTTACTGGCTTTAAATGCCGCGATTGAAGCCGCACGAGCGGGTGAACAAGGACGCGGTTTTGCCGTGGTTGCTGATGAAGTGAGAAACCTCGCCTCCAGAACGAGTGCGGCGACACAAGAAATAGCAACCGTTGTTAATAAAAATCAAACGCTTGCAGAAAGTGCTGTATCCACAGTGGATAGAGGCAAACAGCTTGCAGAAAAAGGCTTGGATTTATCCAATAAAACGGGAGAAGCTATCATTGAAATTCAAGAAGGTGCGCAAAAAGTCGTTGATGCGATTGGGCAGTTTAGTAATCGATTCTCAAGCTAAATTGGTGGTTTGAGAAAAGTACTTCAATATAAAACAATCAGTCCGGCACCGATTACCACTAAAATAGCACCAATCCACGCTCCCAAAGCGGGTCGTTGACCGGTAACAATCCAAATAGCGGGTAATACTAAAACAGGAACAGTGGCAGACAGCGTGGTAACAATACCAATGTTACCGTAGCCAATCCCCCATACCAGTACACTCATGCCAATGACCATACCTATTATAGCGATGATGAAAACTTGCAAGTACGAAGAGAGCGAAATGAGATGCAATTTAGTCGCTTGAATAGGATGACGCTTGCTGTAAATAACATAGGCTGCGATAAGGGCTAAAGCAGCAGCACTCACTCGAATTGCCGATGCCGTGATGGGATTAGTGCCATCTAATAACGCTGGCTTGCTTAAGATTGCTCCGCTTACCTGACAAAAAGCGGCGATTAACGCCATACAAACCCCAATAGCTAGTGACCCTTTTGTTTCCTCTAAACGGGCTGCTTTCACGTTATCCAGTTGATTTTTTCGACGACCATATAAAATGGCAATCATGGCGCCAAATGTGACTAAAGCGCAGCCAAACAATTCGATTACACTCAGTGTTTCGTCAAAGACTATCCAGGCAAAAATAATGGCCATAGGGGCGTTAGTGGCGAATAACACGCCAGTGCGCCTTGGGCCTAATCGGCTCATCGCATTAAATAAGAAAGTATCGCCGATAAAAATACCAACAAGGCCAGATAAAATTAGCGCATTGGTATGTCGCCAAATAGTGGCGTCAACAGTTTGTGTTAGTACAGTAATGGCAATAAGCGTGATACTTGCCATAGAAATACGCACAGTATTAAAACGAAAAGAGCCAAATTCAATAAGCAGTTTGGGCGCCATTAAGCTTGTAATAGTCCAACAGAGTGCGGCAACAAGACCTGATAATTCAACTAACGACATTTACCCCCCAAGGTGTGTTGTTCATAACTAAGGTGCTCATAAATAAATAGGGAAGAATAACAATCTATTTGTACTTTCTCTAGCTAGTCATCTTAAGGTTGTATTGATACTATGCAGTTTTCCAGAATATATAATATAGGGATAGATTATGCGATGTCCTTTTTGCGGCACTCAAGACACCAAAGTATCAGATTCTCGTTTAGTATCTGAAGGTGCACAAGTACGACGAAGACGCTCTTGTAGCCTTTGTCACGAACGATTCACTACGTTTGAATTTGCCGAACTACAAATGCCAAAACTAATCAAAAGTGATGGCAGTCGAGAAGCATTCGATGAAGATAAATTACGTAATGGCATTTTAAAAGCATTGGAAAAACGCCCCGTGAGTATTGAGAGGATTGAAACCTCTATTACTCATCTTCAAGAGCATTTACAGGCAACAGGTGAACGAGAAATATCGTCTCGAGTAGTTGGTGAGGCGGTAATGAAAGCACTGCAAAAACTTGATCAAGTTGCTTATGTTCGTTTTGCTTCTGTGTATCGCAGCTTTAAAGATATTAGCGAATTTAGAGAAGAAATAGAGCGCCTAGAGATAGAAGGGCTTGAAATAGATTCCAAGCCTTAATGTTTGACACTTATTTCTCCTTTCCAAAATAAACCGCACATTTAACCAATAAAAGACAGGCTCTTATGGCAGCATCTGACGTAGACGTGACTCATCAAAAATGGATGACGAAAGCAATTGAATTGGCTAAAAAAGGCTTTTATACAACACATCCAAATCCACGTGTGGGCTGTGTGATTGTAAGAGATGATCAATTGATTGCAGAGGGTTTTCATCGTAAAACGGGTGAAGGACACGCCGAAGTCAATGCGATTAAAGCCGCGAATGGCGATACAAAAAATGCGACTGCTTATGTAACGTTAGAACCTTGCAGCCATCAAGGGCGAACGGGTGCTTGCGTTCAAGCGCTTATCGATGCCCAAATTTCAAGACTTGTTTATGCTATGCAAGACCCTAACCCTGAGGTAATGGGTAAAGGTCTTGATAGGCTAAAAAAAGCAGGTGTCGAGATTATAGGTCCTATTTTAGAAGAGCAGTCACGAACGTTGAATCCCGGTTTTATCAAACGTATGACAGAAGGGTTGCCTTTTGTCCGCGTGAAATTAGCGATGAGTTTGGATGGTCGTACCGCCATGGAATCAGGCGAGTCGCAGTGGATCACTGGTTCAGAAGCTCGTTTTGATGCTCAAACACTCAGGGCAAAAAGTGACGCGATTGTTACCGGTATTGGTTCTGTGATGGCGGATGACCCAAGTATGACCGTGCGCATTGATAATAATAATCAAACGATTGCAGCGATTAAAGTGCGTCAGCCAAGACGTATCATTATGGATACGGCGTTATCTATTCCTCCAGAGTCAAAAATACTTTACCCAGTAGAACAAGTTTCTATTTTTTGTTTGGCGGATCAAGTAGAAATAGACAATCAAAAAGTGCTTGAACAAAAAGGCATAAATCTAATTTTTGGTAAAGCGGCTGAAGAAGGCGGCATTGACTTAGTTGCGGCTATGGAATATCTGGCTGATGAAGAAATTAATGAAGTGTTGGTGGAAACAGGGTCGGTTTTGGCGGGTGCATTTTTACAAGCAGGTTTGGTTGATGAAATAGTGGTTTATATGGCCGCTAAGTTGTTGGGCTCAATGGCTAGACCCTTGTTTGATTTACCTTTAGATACTATGGATCAAGCTATTAACTTGAATTTGCAATCTGTTTCTCAAGTGGGACAAGATGTAAAATTGATTTTCACCCCACATTATGAGGAAGAATAAGGAAAGGCTTATTTATTCTTCAGATTGCAAGGCAAGATATGAGAAAAGTTGCTACAATCGCCAATCGTGTAAAAAGGCTAGCAGGCTTTAGCAAACAGAGCCATTACATTACTAGACTAAATAATCAGCGCTTTACTAGGGTTTGGAGATTGAAGCAATAATGAGTGAAGATAAGACCTCTCAGATAGACGAACAGCCTAAGCCAAAAGCCAAGAAGTTGTCTCGCTCACAATTACGTAGCGCAGCACGCAGTTTTGCTTTACAAGCTGTGTACCAATGGCAGATGAACAAAGTGCCTGTCAATCACATCGAAGCTCAATTTGTGGTTGATCACAACCTCGAAACTTGCGATAAAATTTATTTCAGTGAGCTATTAACTGGCGTGACAAATAAAGCAGAAACATTGGATACATTATTCGAAGAGCTATTAGATAGGCCTTTATCTGAATTGGATCCGATTGAATTAGCCACATTACGTATTGGTGCTTTTGAATTATCAGAACGTTTAGATGTCCCTTATCGTGTATCGATTAATGAAAGCGTTGAATTAGCAAAATCGTTTGGGGCATCAGAAAGTCATAAATACATTAACGGAATTTTAGATAAATTAGCACAACGCGTTCGTATTGAAGAGATTACTGCACAACGTAATAAATAAAAGTGGTGGCGTTTATCATCATTAGAAAGCCATCTTAACGATGGCTTTTTTTGTGTTTTCCAATCGCTTGGTCGTACCAAATTACTGGGTTGCCTAAAAAGGTGGAGCGAATGAAATGAAAGAATTTGAATTAATTGAGCATGTTTTTAAAGCCTCAAATATGGCAAATATCGAAGGCCGTGAAGATCTTATTTTAGGTATTGGTGATGATTGCGCTCAGATTCAGGTGCCACATGGGCAGCAACTTGTTTTCTCAATGGATACTTTAGTCGAAGGCCGCCATTTCCCTTTTGATTCTGATCCAAGTGCCATTGGTTATCGAGCGATTGCAACCTGCGTTAGTGACCTAGCGGCAATGGGAGCGAAGCCCGCCTTTTTTACTTTAGCACTCACGATACCTCGATCTGACCCTCAATGGTTATCTGCTTTTGCCGAAGGGATGGCTGAAATTGCTGAGCCTATCGGTCTTTTATTAGTGGGCGGTGATACAACTCAAGGGCCATTGACAATTAGTCTTCAAGTACACGGGTATATCGAACCGGGACTTTCTAACAAACGTTCAGGTGCTCAAGTTGGAGATGATATTTATGTCACGGGTTTATTGGGTGATTCCGCGGCGGCTGTGCCAATTATGACAGGGGAAAAAATGGTGAATGGGGAATTGTATGAATATTTTTATGATGCCTATTGGCGACCAACCCCAAGACTAATTGCTGGCATGGCATTAAAACGAATTGTTACTGCCATGCTTGATATTTCAGACGGTGTTATTCAAGACATTCAACACATTCTAACTATGTCTAATGTTGGCGCAGAATTAGATGGCGCCGCTATTCCTATCTCTCATGTATTAACAGAATGGCAACCTGAAAATGCATTAGAATTGGCATTAACAGGTGGTGATGATTATGAACTATGCTTTACCGCGCCAGAATCAGCCAGAGAAGAAGTGGCTCTCGTTACGAATACACTACATCTTGATTGTACTTGTATTGGTAAGATTACAGAATCCGGTTTTAGTGTGAAGGGATATGAAGGAGAGAATGAAGGTTGGCAACATTTTGATTCCAACTAACGTTGTTGAAAAAAGCACTGTTGAAAAGACATTATAAGAAGAGACCGTACATGACGAACCTAGCACCTAAATCCGTGTGGCGTAATCCAATTCATTTTTTGGCTTTTGGCTGTGGTTCTGGTGCAGCCAAAAAAGCACCAGGTACGTTTGGCACCTTAGCAGCGGTTCCACTCTATTTGTTGATTCAACCTTTAAGTGATTCAACCTACGGTTGGTTATTACTTGCTACTTTTCTTTTTGGTGTTTACCTCTGTGATAAAACCTCTAAAGATTTGGGTGTGCATGATCATCCCGGCATTGTATGGGATGAGTTTGTCGGATACTGGATTACCATGTGGTTGGCTCCAACAGGTTGGCTCTATATATTGCTTGGCTTTGTTTTATTTCGCTTATTCGATATTTGGAAACCATGGCCCATATCGTGGGTCGATAAAAAAGTACATGGAGGTTTTGGTATTATGTTAGATGATGTATTAGCAGGCGCGTTTGCTTTAGCGGGCTTACAAGGATTGGTGTATTTAGGTGTGTAGATTCTTTTTCATAAACTTGATGAGTGAGCGGTTTATTTTCTTGATTAATACAATAAACGGCGGTGGGTCATAATGGAGTCCTATTTTCCTGAGTGGATGGTTATTGTGGGTGTTTTATTTATGACAGCTGAAGCTCTTTTGTTTCGGTTTTCAACTATCGTTCTGTTTTGTACAGGATTAGCATTGGTGATTACCGGTGCGCTCATGTTTATTTCCGTTTTACCCATAAATTTACTATATGGTTTTATTAGCAGTGTTTTTTTCACCATCGTATTATCTCTGTCGTTTTGGAACCCATTGAAACTTATGCGTATGAGAGCCAAAACCGCAACGATAGACACACAGTTTCATGATAAGGAATTTATATTAGATGCAGACGTCAACATCGTTAGTGATTTTGAATATCGTTTTTGTGGAATAACATGGAAGGTAAGAAGCGTTGAACCGTTATTGAAAGGCACTCTTGTTAAAATTGAACGAATGGAAGATGGTGTACTTTGGGTTTCTGCAATTAAAAAACAAAGTGAATAAGTTTAATTTTGATTCTTTATACAATCGTTTTTTTTGTGTAAGCACAGTTAACGCGGCTAAATAAATATGGAAAGTGCATATCTTAATCCCCCTAAAAGGCTGAGAGACCTTAACGGTTTTGGCCCTCGCAGTGAAGAAATTTTGGCAGAAGTTGGTATTCATTCCGTCGAAGATTTTATGGCTATGGACCCTTACAAGTTATACGCAAAAATAAAACCAATGAAAGGCATGGGGCTTAATTCAATTTATTCGATAATCGGCGCCAGAGAAAATCTATCGTGGCTAGACGTTGCCAATACTCGCAAAACCGAAATCTTACTCAAGCTTGATGATCTTGGATTAGCGCCAAAATAAAACCAGTTAACAATACACCGCTAACCTTCTTAAGCCATGCTCTTCATTTCATGCATAAAACCATCAAAGGTTTAACAGATCTTATAAGGTACACAGAGAAAGAACCCCCTTTCTGAGGCTCTGATTATTCTAGGTTTTTACTCCCCAAACGCTTAGGCAGATTTAAGTGCCGCATTTGAACTGTATGTCTGTAAAATAACTGAAATAAATTGATAAAAAGAAGTAATTATTTAGAAGTAATTGCTTAGAAGAAAAGTGTTTAGAAGGAAATTAGTAGAAATAAAAAAACAACACCATCAGAAAAGGGGTAACCAATGGTATTGCTCCTATCTACTTTCTATTGCTAGAAAGTATAATTTACACGAACACGTGTAGCGACAGTTTCATCGCTTTTAGTTGCTTCGACATCGTCGGCAGTGGAGAATGAACTAGCCAATGTAAGCGTTGCGTTCTCAATATCAAAAATAGGCATTGAATAGGCTACATAGGTAGACATAACGGAAGGATCATCACCGGTAGCGTTATCTTCAGTTGAGCTAATAACTCCTAAGCCAAAATTGCCGTGTGTCATGTTGACGCCAAAAGACGACACTTCTTCTTTTGAGATGTCATCGTCCAATTGAGCAACAGAGATATTGATATTCGCTCCTGCCACGTTGAATCCTGCAGTTAAACCATAACCTGTTTGACTAACCTCAGTAGTTGCATCTTTGTCGTATTTAATGCTTTCATAACCCGCTCTAAAGGTGGCACTACCAGCTTTAAACTCAATTACTGGACGTACACCAGAAAATGCTGTTTCTTTATCTCCTTGAGCCAGTACAGTACCTAATTCAAATGATAAGCTGTCACTGGCTTTAAAATGCAGGGCAATTTGCCCGCCATTACCGCCAGCACGACCACGAGCTTCACTGGCACTATAAACTCCAACATTACCAGCATGTTCAAGTACGGTATCTTTACCCTTAGGGAATAAATCCATTCCTTCAAAGTTACCAAGTTGAACATCCCAAGATTTGCCGCCTATTTTGACATAAGAGTCATCAACACCCGTAGCACCATTTGTTTTTAGAGCGATAGTGGCTTTGCCTTCGATAAAATTATCACCAGAGGTATGTTTACCATGAGTGTTTAACTCTACACGGCCGTCTTGCTTGAATATTGTTTTAGCTTCTGTGCTTTTATCAGCGGATTCTGATGTCGCAATAGCATCTGTGTTTAACTCAACGTTGCCATCAAAGGTAGGTGCAGCATGGACAACGCTAGCAGACAAAATACTGCCGACAATTGCAGTATATAAAGTGGTTTTTTTCATAATTATTAGACCCATATATGTGTTATTTTTATAGTAATAGAGCTTTTTGCAAAAAAATCGTATGATTTTCGGTAATAATAATTACTTATTCGTGTTTTTATTACAACACTAAAGGTGCATTTTTTTTACTTAATTCATAGCTCAATCATTTTTACTTAATTTGTAGCTCAATCATTTTCACTTAAGGTGCTGTTATTTAAATGATTTATTTAATTGTTTGTTTGTTTGTTTGTTTGTTTAAGTTTTTTTAAATAGAAAAAATATTTAAAGAGAATGTTTTTAGATTATTATTTTTGTTTTTTTAATTAAATAATGTTGTTTTTTTACTACAATTTTAGCATTTATAGAATGTCTCTGTATTTTTTCTTGAGCCTACTGATTTGAAAGCATAAGTGGTTAATTATTCTGCTCTGTAACTCTTTTTTATAGCACGTAATTATCATATCCTGACTTCTAGCAGTGCTAGTCACTACTAGTCGTAGCTACGAATTTCTTATTGAATAAGACATCAATTCCTATTGCCCGGAACGTATTATGAGCATTACTAAAATTTCTTTTTTAAGGCGTCTGTATTGAATAGTTTTAACCTTCACATTTGAAGGTAGAGAAGTTAGGTATGGTATTCAAGGTGAAGGGTTACCTGTTATTTTGGTGCATGGGACGCCATGGTCTTCCTTTAATCTTCGTCACCTAATTGCAGGACTTTCTCTTTATTATAAGGTCTATTATTTCGATCTTTTAGGGTATTGGAGCTCAGATAAAAGCGATGCTGATGTATCATTGAATATACAAAACCGACTGTTAGATGCCTTAATTGGTCACTGGGAAGTTGTTGACCCTTTTATTGCCGGTCATGATTTTGGTGGCACAACCGTGTTGCGCAATCATCTTTTAGATCGAAGAGACTTCAGTAAAATCGTGGTGATTGACCCTGTCGCTTTATCACCGTGGGGGTCACCGTTTTTTAAACATATCGAAAACATGAAAAGTGCCTTCTCAGGTGTGCCAGATTATATCCATGCCGCTATTGTCGAAGCTTACATAAAAACCGCCGCCTATCAGATATTAAATCAACAAACGATTGATGGCATTTTAGCACCATGATGTGAACCACAGGGAAAGACCGCTTTTTACCGACAAATTGCGCAGGCAGACTCTAAGTTTACCGATGAATTTCAAGACAAGTTTGCCGAGATCAGAGCGCCTGTTCTTATTTTATGGGGCGAAAAAGACACATGGATACCGTGTGAACAAGCTTTTGTACTTCAAAGTAAAATTAAAAACTCAGCGTTAGTTACTATTCCTAACGCAGAGCATTTAGTTATTGAGGAGGAACCAGATAGACTAGTTCAAGAGATTCGTATGTTTTTCGAAAATTGAACGTACCATTTCATTTCAATGATTTTAAAAACGCTCTATTTTTCATTTCCCCCAAATGTTTCGTTGGCCTCTGGGGCTTATAAATTCATCAAAATAAGTGTGTAAGCATAAAAGGATGTGTAGCCTGCGAGAGCCAATAAAGCAGCAATACGTACAATAGCAGGCAAAATGTTATTGAGCTTTTCTACCAAAGGCCATGTTTTTATTAAGAGCAGGCTGGTAAAAGTCATTAATAAACCCGATACAAACGCGGCATTCCCCCAAAATTCACCAAGATGTTGAGATCCATACCACAACACATTCCAAAGCCCTGCTAATAAGGCTAACGAGGCAAAAATAACTTGGTTCTTCTGTAAGCCAGCTCTTAATGGATTTGGAACAGATAAAAGTAAAATAAGAATCATAAAAACGGTAACGACAATGCCCATGTTCTTTGCCTCTGACGTGGTGATAGTTATTTTGTTGCTTTATAAAGTTGCTATAGACAGTAAAGCGAATGGTTCTTATTATTGACTGCGCATTTTGTAAAAGCATCAAAAGTAAATTTAAACATTAGTAATTTATCTGTTATTAGTCTTTTGTAAATATGGCGCTTGTTGTTCTCACCTAACTTCTAGTTGAGTACCTTCTTTATTGCTTTAGTGTTAATGCTTTGGAATTAGACGTTACCATGATAAACCGCATTCTTGTAGAACGGGATCAAAAATTTGATATTGTTGATCATATTAATCAAGACCATATGGAAGAGTTATTAGCTATTGTTGAAGGCCATGACGAGAATGTCAACGTTACTTCTGTTGCCGTTGCTGACTTTTTTCATAACGTACAATCGACGTAGCTTTACCACTTTCTTCTTGTTGTCTTTCTAGTTTTTTACGTGCGACTCCGCCAGCATAGGACTCTTCCCATGGCTGGTTTGAGGTTTCTATTACTACGCGTTTTGAACTGTCTTGATTTAACATGTATATACCTAAATTGTTTTACCAAATATTTAAGTCGAGAGGGGTGTCATTCCTCAAATTCCAGATTGTAAGATTGTCTAAAACACATTGAAAATGTGTAGAATATTGCTGACAGACCGATATTGAAAGATACCACTAAAATTGTACTGATTCCCATATAGGTGAAATATTTGATAATTATGCACAATCGTTTTTTTAATTCTGCTAATACTAGGCAACTATAATGACGATTTTACAATTCCTAAAAGCGTGTTTTATTTTGGTTCGTTATTGCTATTTTTGCGATACTGAATGGCACTTCTAGAGAAGGTAATCTGGTTCCATATCTTGGTCCGCAGATTGCTTTACCTCTTAGTGGTTTAAGTTTGTCAATCATCGTTTTTGTAATAACGTATGCATCATATGATTTATACAAAATCACTATGCCAATAACGGCTAAACTTATTGGAGTGCAATGGGTGTTAATGACGCTAACGTTTGAATTGATATTTGGATATACCCGTGGTGCATTTAGGAAATTACAATATTTAAATTATTTAATTTATTTCCGCCTAAAAAGTTCACCCACTGAATGAGAGTTAACGCTGTTATTTTA
>Ga0308007_10000226_pt1 | contig 25493 bp, 22 predicted proteins | sample Neamet71_FD_203152 | JGI IMG/M metagenome (GOLD analysis project Ga0308007, IMG submission 203152) | Marine microbial communities from water near the shore, Antarctic Ocean - #71 | ecosystem: Environmental > Aquatic > Marine > Unclassified | place: Southern Ocean | collected 2014-06-07
AAGTTGTTCAAAGCGAGACAGCAGGTAAGTATCCATGTTTTGTTTTAGTAAGTGGTTGCTGAATAGAACCACATGTGGCGTTGGTTGATTCTCATTTGCTAATGACATCATATCTAGCAACATAGAAACAGCATCACTCGTTAATTCATGTGCATCATCAATTAAAATTAGAACCGTCTCGCCCTGCTGTTCTCTTTTGAGAGCGAACTTGAGTAATGGACCAAAACTGGCATCCGGTGTAAGACCGGTTAAACCGTTAGGAAAGCCTGCATAAATTTTTTCTAGTAGCTGTCCAGCACTCATCAAAAGACTGGCTTTGACCTTGCTGACAATGGCACTATCGGCTTGCAGGCGAGCAAATTCTTTCATAAAGGCGGTTTTGCCACTGCCTTTTTCGCCTTCAACAACATACAACATAGCGCTATAACGGCTGAGGTGTTCTAACAAAGCCAACTGCTGATTACGTTCTTCCGTCGTGAAATAAGGCGCATCAATAGAGGCAAAAGGATCTCGCATTATAACTTTCGGATCCTGATCTAATGCATCATCCAACTTCTTCTTAAAGTCTGATTTCGCCATGGAATGCCTTACTCACCTTTCTCTCTATTTATATTAATCGTTGCTAGCCGACTTTTATTAATCACATCGGCTATGAATGACAACGAACATTGATAACAATGAACCTACGGTTAGATAAAGCGCATCTTGATTAACTGCTTTTTTGATAAAAATGAGATGGCTTATTTGTACTGTTTGTAAACTCTAACGCATCATTAATACCATTTTCAAACAATAGTATAGGAAAACCTTCGCTTACCGTGGCTTTCCCTAAAGCAGTTAACAAAACTAAACGTAAACTACCATCTAGTACTTTTTTATCACGAGACATATGTGTAACAAAACTGTCTAGAGTCATCTTGTTAGGCGGTAATATTGGCAACTGTGCTGCTTCAAACAATGTAGCGCTACGTAACAGCTCTTCATTGCTAATGTTCCCCATACGCCAAGAAAGATCTAACGCTAACATGGTGCCTGCGGCTACCGCCTCGCCATGTAGCCAAACTCCGTAGCCCATTTCCGTTTCAATCGCATGGCCGTAGGTATGCCCTAAATTCAAAATGGCGCGAATACTATGTTCTCTTTCATCTTGTGCAACCACATCCGCTTTAACCTGACACGAACAATAAATAGCGTCACTAATCACATCAACAGACACCTGCATAAGCTCAGCCATATTTTCTTCTAGCCAAACAAAGAATGAAGAATCAGCAATCAAGCCGTATTTGATGACTTCGGCCATGCCAGCAGAAAGTTCTCTTTGTGGTAGCGTCTTGAGCGAATCTATATCGATGATAACCGCTTGAGGTTGGTAAAAAGCGCCTATCATATTTTTGCCCAATGGATGATTAACGCCTGTTTTACCACCCACAGAAGAATCCACTTGCGACAATAAGGTTGTCGGTACTTGAACAAAAGCAACACCACGCTGATATGTCGCTGCAGCAAAACCAGCCATATCACCCACTACACCGCCTCCAAGTGCAATAATAGTGGTGGTTCTATTGTGTTTGTTCTCCAATAACGACGTCATTATCTGCTGATAAGTATCTAACGTCTTAAAACGCTCACCATCAGGCAAAATACAGGTATCTACGGTATAGCTATCAGATAATAAGTCCACCAGCCCTGACAAATACAACGGCGCAACCGTTTCATTGGTCACTATCATTACCTGTTGACCGGCAATGGCTTGAGTAAATAAATCTTTGTTTTCACGAATGCCCGAGCCAATATAAATAGGATAGCTACGGTCACCCAGTTCCACTGTTAGGGTACGCATTAACTCTTACTCTCTTTCTTTATATGACGGCAAATAGCATCTAATACCTTATTCGCCACCAATTTTGGATTACGTGCATCTGTTTCTACGATTAATGCAGCAGCATCACGATACAAAGGATCACGCTCATTAAATAAAGTAGACAAGATTTGTTTTTGGTTGCCATTTTGCAATAAAGGACGATGATTACTTTTGGAGGTACGTTGTAGTTGTTGCGCAACCGTCGCATAAAGATAAACCACTAAGCCGCCTTGCTGTAAAATGTATCGATTCTCTTCACGCATAATGGCGCCACCTCCTGTTGCCAGCACCACGTGTGATCCATATTCTTGTGTTAAGAGCCTTAGAATAGCTGTTTCACGTCGTCGAAAGCCTTGCTCACCTTCCTTTTCAAAAATCCAAGGTATATCAGCACCGGCTTGCTCTTCAATCACTCTATCTGAATCTAAAAATTCACGTATCAATAATTGTGAAAGCAATCGGCCAATAGTCGTTTTTCCAGCACCCATGGGGCCAACTAGAATAATGTTAGGGACATTAGTCATGATATTTCAATATGTTAAAGTGTTCTTAAATATGTTTAATTTAGGTAAATCTAATAATGAGACAGTTGTAGCAGTTTTGGTGTAATAAATACAAGTAATTCAACTTTTTCTTGCCGTTCTGTTTCTTTTCTAAACAATGCACCAATAAAAGGTAAACGGCCGAAAAAAGGCACTCGACTCTGCGTTGTCCATACTTCATCACGATAAATCCCCCCTAAAACCAAGGTTTCTTGATCCGCTACAACCACTTGAGTGGTGATACGATTGGTATCTATACTAGGAACGCCATTATATATTTCGCCCACAGCGTCTTGATATATTTTCAACTCTAATTGCACTTGATTATTAGTTTTTATGTAAGGAGTAACTTCTAATGTTAATCCTGCTTGTTTAAATTCAACATACGTATCTTCACCATCTGTTATTTGATATGGCACTTCAGTTCCTGACTCAATCCTCGCTGTTTTGCCTTCTTCAGTCACAATCTTTGGTTCAGAAATAATATTGGCTAGACCTTGAGTTTCTAAGAAATGTAAATTCAACGCCAATAGGTCTTTATCATTCATAAGAGAAAAGGATAACTCAGATGTCGGCGCAGTTGCCCCAAGATTCACGGCTCCTGATCCCGCTAAAGCTTGCCACTCTACGCCTATTTTTTCTTCACTGGAGGTTTGTACCTGTGCGATACGAGCACTAATCTCTATTTGTATTCGCGGGGTATCAAGCCAAGCAATTGCTTCGACTATAGACTCAACCACAGATTCAACGACAGTATCAGATCCACGACATATTTTGCTCATAATCAAGTTTGTACGACTATCATGAACAAAGGAGAAATCAGGGAATAGCGATTGTAAGTGATTACTCACTTTTTCTGCTGTGGCATTTTTAATTGGCCAATAATATACATCGCATTCTGTAAGAGAGTTTGCTTGCTCATCACCTTGTTTAGTTGGCATGAGCATCGCCGTATCATCCAGCCAAGAGAGTTCCAGGTTATGTTGCTTCGCAATAAGAGCAACTAAATCATTCCAATCAATATCTTTTAACGAAAGGCTAATACGAGCTTGAATATCAGGGCTTAATATCACGCTATTGCCCGTCTCTGTTGCCAGCCAAGGTAAAAAATCTTGGATATTTCTGTCTTTTACTTTTATCTCCATTGCCATAGCAAAAGAAAAACCGATGTTTAATAATATGCAATTTAAAATCAATATAGAGCGCATTCTGTTTATTCTCCTTGTGTTAAAACACATTCACTTTTTAATTATTCTTCCTTGAATAATTACATCCCATTTACCGACTCAGAGGTAAAAGCATAGCTGAGCCTGTATTCAATTTGGTTCGTTGTTAATGCTCTATTTGTGCTCTTTGATGATTGAGATTGTTGTCTAAATGTGACGCCCCGCTTGTCTAATGCAACTACACTGGCTGCCAATTCTGGTATCCATAGACCGTGCACTAAAGACACGTCCTTACCTGATAAATGCAGTCTAGCCCGCCATTGTTCTTGCCAATAAAAAGCAGTAGAGACACTCATATCTTTTGGCCATGCCTTATGTAGGCGATGTGGCACAACCAATAACGGCCGTTCAAAAGGGACATGGGATAACTGTAACGTTAGAGTAAGCTTCAATCGGCCATCAAGCAGCCACTGCGTATCTGTGACGATGGGTAGCAAATCATAACGCTCTGTTAGCTCATCAATGACTGTTTGCCACTGGGAATAATCACCGACACCTTGCAGCTGAAAGCGCACAAAAAGCATTGATTTAGTAAATAATGATTTTTTTGATGATTCCTCAGACAACTTGAGGTCTTGAGTAATATGCCAATCCAGCCAGTCATGTTTATCAAGCCAAGACGAATTCTCTATTTGTAAAATAAGCTGCTTGGCCTTTAATTGCTTTTGCTCAATCAAAGACTGTTTTTTAAGTAAGGCTGAATGAATATTTTGTAACTGTGTCATGCTTGGATACCAAGCTAATACGAATAAAAATGGCACAACACCTATCATGGCATAACTGATATCAGGCAATTTAACGGACTTCAGTTTGACGAACTTTAATTTAAAAGGACAAAACCTATTAAACCAATGGCCGAATTTCAATAACAACATCTTGAACACTCCTTGTTCTTTTTTGTTGATTTAGGTCGATGAGCAACTCTATATTTTCTTCGGTCGCTGGTTCATGTCGCTGAAAAAGAAAATCAGGCCAACGGCTGCGCCACGATACCAACACTTGTTTCAATAGCCTTGTATCTGCAGTCAAAGAGAGATGAACAACATCATGTTGACTGTAAAAACCATTAAATCGAATAGCAACGGGCAATATTCGTATCACCTCTTCGGCAACTTCATGGGCGGGGTTTGCCATAAAAGGAGCAAGGCTTATCGCCGTTTGTTGCGTCTCTAGCAAAAGGTATTGATCCTCTTCCACTAGCGACGTCTTGTATTGATGCAAAGCCAGCATGCCCAGCTGAGACATCAGAACGAGCATAAATAAGAAAAACCAACGCTGATGTCGATTATCGGTGTTTGCTACTTTTTGCGGATAAGACGTTAAGGATAGTTTTGTTAATGTAGACGAGAGGTGTTTAGGCTTTTCCTGCTCGGTAAAAAAAGTACGGCAATCATCAAACGTTATGACTCCCTTTATTGATACCTTATTGTGTAAAAACTCTTCAACATAATTAAGAATAGAAAGCGGACAGGCTACTACAGACATGGCTTGTTGTTGGTCAACAGAAAAACGATAACATACAAGCTCAGGAGCAAGATGACTCGCTTCAGAGGCCAATGCCAACCCGGCTAAGTTACGAACCTGTTCTGAAGGAACTAGATCAACAGAACTAGTCACTTTTTGCGTCCAGTTGTCAGGAATCAACAAATAAGTATCTGTCAAAAAAGTGTCTAATTTATTGATCTCATCAAAGGGAATATGATGATATTTCTGTGTTAATTGAGAAAAATACAGAGTGGCATTGGAAGGGAGTGACTCTACAGATTCGATTTTTTCCTGCCATTGCAACGACGTAATAGACCAATCGAAGTGACTGAGCGTTTGTAGGCATAAACCGTTATCACTACAGATCAATAAGTAGATTTTTTTTAGCAACATAATTCATCCTTGAACTTTGTCTAAATACGTTAATCTATTAGCAATAAGCGATTTTTTTAACTTGCTGCAAATATTCACAGTTACACTATTGAAACAATTATCTATCTATATTGTAATATTTTAATCCGTTAAAACGTAATGTAATTAGGTATACTCTTGCCACTATATAATTTTTATTCCAATTTCTCCAATTTAGGTGAGATATGACCAAGTTTTTAAAAATACTTTTCTTCTTAGGATTACTAGGAGCGGTGCTTGTTGCGGTTCTTAGTTTTGCTTTTTATCAAAGTGTGAAGGATAAAATCCCAACTGTTGAAGAAATAAGATCATCGGAACTACAGGTTCCTCTACGAATCTACACCAAAGATGGCAAACTTATCGAAGAATTTGGAGAAAAGCGACGCTCGCCGATTTCTTACGACCAAATTCCACCTTTACTTGAGTACGCTGTCTTAGCAGCAGAAGATAATAATTTTTACAACCACCCTGGTGTCGATATTAAAGGCCTGCTCAGATCGGTAGTGCAAATACTTACCACCGGGCGCATTGTCGGTGGTGGTAGCACGATTACTATGCAGGTAGCCCGAAACTACTTCCTGACTTTCGAACAAACGTTTGCTCGTAAATTTACAGAAATATTGATTGCTCTCACCATTGAAGGAGAGATTTCTAAACAAGAAATTTTTGAACTGTACGCTAACAAAATTTATCTTGGTAAAAGCTCTTATGGTTTCCAAGCTGCCGCGAAAGTATATTACAACACGACGCTGGATCAGTTATCACTTGCCCAACTTGCTATGTTGGCCGGTATGCCAAAGGCACCTTCAAGCTATAACCCCGTAAACAACCCTTCTCGTGCTGTTATCCGCCGAAACTGGATTTTACAACGGATGCTTTTTCTAGGTCTGATAGATAAAGACAGTTACGAAGAAGCTGTCAGCACGTCAATCAGCGCCAAAAATTATGGTATACAAGCAGAAGTAGAAGCTGATTATGTTGCAGAAATGGTACGGGGTGAGCTCTATGAAACCTTTGGCGAAGCACTTTATGAAGATGGCATGAGTGTTTACACAACTATTGACTCTAGATTGCAAAAATCCGCAAATGAAGCCATTTTGTTTGGCCTATCGAATTACGACGAAAGGCATGGATATCGCGGCTCTGATGAAACACGCCCAGACCTAATTGAGGCACCATTAAACGAACAATTACAAGAGTTGAGACAATACTCAAATATTGGTGCATGGCGTTCGGCTCTCGTTCTCTCAACAGATACAAATAAAGCCTCTGTGCGACTGGACAGTGGAGATCGTTACGAGCTTGTTTGGGAAGCAATGAACTGGGCCAAACCTTATATTGATAACAATACCCAAGGCCCTGCACCAGAAACTGTTGATGATATTCTAGTAAAAGGCGATATTATTCGAGTAAAAGCAGATCCTGAATTAGGCTGGAAGTTATCACAAATCCCTCGTGCTCAAAGCGCTCTTATTTCATTAAACAGTCAGAATGGAGCGATCCAATCTCTAGTAGGTGGATTGAACTTCCAACACAATAAATTTAACCGTGTTACCCAATCAAAACGTCAACCGGGCTCTAACTTCAAACCTTTTATTTATTCTAGCGCCATTGCGGCAGGTTATAGCGCGGCCAGTATTATCAACGACGCACCGGTCGTGTTTGATGACTCTAACCTAGCCACGGCTTGGCGCCCGACCAATGACAGCGGTAAATTTTACGGCCCTACTCGTTTACGACAAGCTCTCTATCGGTCACAAAATATTGTTTCTGTAAGACTACTAGATGAAATGGGAGTACGACCTACTCTAGAGTTTTTGCGTCGCTTTGGCTTTGATCCTGAAGAGTTACCTGACAACTTATCTTTATCTTTAGGCAGTGCCAACTTATCGCCATTACAAATCGCCACGGGCTATGCTGTGTTGTCGAATGGTGGTTATCAAATTAAGCCTTATATAATCGATAAAGTTATTTCACGAGATGGAACTGAGCTTTATCAATCTGCACCTATTACCGTGTGTAATACGTGTACGCTATTAGATAAAGAATTTGATGATGTGGAAGCCTCACCCAATACTTTGCCTAATGCGTTGTTCACTACTGAAAACGGTGTTAAAACCCTACCTGTAGCACCTCAAGTTATTGATTCAGAGGTAGATTATATTGTCTACGACATGTTAAGAGATGTTATCAAGTATGGAACAGGGCGCCGAGCAAGAGTATTGAACCGTGATGACATTGCAGGAAAAACAGGCACAACTAATGATGTACGTGATGCTTGGTTCTCTGGCTTTAATGGCGACATAGTCACCACCGTCTGGAGCGGATTTGATAATACCGAGCCCTTGGGCGTCGGCGAATGGGGTGGGTCTGTTTCATTGCCGATATGGATCGAATTCATGCGTGATGCATTAGAAGGCACGCCATTATCCTATGTATATAAGCCTTCAAGCCTAGTGACAGTAAAAATCGATCCAACAACAGGTGAGAGAGCTTTACCTGGACAAGAAGATGCTATTTTCGAAATATTCCGTAAAGAAAATATTCCAGAAATTAAAGCTCAGCAAATAGAACAAGGCACGACAGTAGAAAGCTCAGACACACAAACAACGAATCAAACCACATTAGAAAACCTATTCTAAGATTTCTTGCTAGGTTAGTTGTAAATAATTGAGTCTCAGACACAAAAAAACCAGACACGATGTCTGGTTTTTTTATGTCTTACTTTCTTGCTATGTCCGAAAGATTAGAAACGCTCTAAATTTTCTAATGGATAAAAATCAGGATACGGTAATGTAGCAACACCTGAGTCAACTGCTGCTCGCGCAACTGCGGCTGAAACAACTGTTAACAAACGAATATCAAGAGGCTTAGGTAAAATGTACGTTTTGCTAAATGTCATCTTTTCACCATTATACGCTTTGATAACGTCTGCTGGTGCTGGCTCTTTTGCTAAATCTTTTAATGCATTAACAGCCGCAACTTTCATCGCTTCATTGATTTTAGTAGCACGCACATCTAGAGCACCACGGAAAATAAATGGGAAACCTAAGACATTATTTACCTGATTGGGATAATCAGAACGACCTGTCGCCATAATAAGATCATCACGTGTTGCATGAGCAAGTTCTGGACTGATTTCTGGATCAGGGTTAGAACAAGCAAAGACAACTGGATTAGATGCCATTTTTTTCAATTGATCCGCTGACAATAAATCAGGACCAGAAACACCGATAAAAACATCGGCACCATCCATAGCATCATCTAAAGTACGTTTGTCTGTATCAATAGCAAACATCGCTTTGAACTTATTAAGATCATCACGACCAGAATGAATCACACCTTTACGATCTAATACATAAATATTGTCACGCTGGGCACCACAGCTAATAATAAGCTTCATGCACGCTGTTGCCGCTGCACCAGCACCTAAGCAAACAATCTTCGCATCAGCAATGTCTTTACCTTGTAATTCAAGCGCGTTTAACAAACCTGCTGCGGTAACAATAGCTGTGCCATGTTGATCATCATGAAAAACAGGAATATCACATTTCTCAATTAATTGGCGTTCAATTTCAAAACATTCTGGCGCTTTAATATCTTCAAGGTTAATACCACCATAAGTGTTAGCAATGCGAGCAACCGTATCAATAAAGGCTTGTGGGCTTTCTGCCTCAACCTCGACATCAACCGAGTTAATACCTGCAAAACGTTTAAAAAGTACACCTTTACCTTCCATAACCGGTTTACTTGCTAACGGACCAAGATTTCCTAATCCCAAAATAGCAGAACCGTCAGAGATAACGGCAACTAAGTTACCTTTACCTGTATATCGATAAGCGGCAGAGGGATCTTTCGCAATTTCACGACAAGGCTCTGCTACACCAGGGCTATACGCTAGAGATAAGTCACGAGCTGTCGCTGTCGGTTTGCTAATAGTGACACTTAATTTGCCCGGGATTGGATGTTCATGATATTCAAGAGCCGCTTGTTTTAGATCTTCAGCCATTATGATGATTTCCCTTTAGGTGTTTATTAAATAGTGTGTTTGCAGATCGCGTTCAAATTGTCGTAGTACCAAACAAAGCAGATACTGACCTTAACTCAATAAGAAAGCGCTACTGTTTTTTTTATTATGTTATCTGAACAGCAGAATCATTATTCAAATACTAAATCATTGGGATGCTTTACTAACATTACCCATTCTTGTTGCTTATTTTTCTTAGATTTTCGATAAAACTGCCACCCTCTAGCTGTTAAACGATGGCCTTCTAGCGAATAAACTTCTTGAGCAGTCCATTGATCTTGATTGCGTTTGGGCAAATTTATGGCTAGATTCAAATTGGTTTCTAGCCACCACCCACCTCTATTTTGAGTAACTGATTTTACGATAATATCAGCGACAGCAAAACCCGCTTTTGGCTGCCAGTGCTGCACTGTTTGCCACACCCCTATTCTACTGGCTTTAGCCTTTGATTCGACCTGCATTAAACAAGGTTGATACGCTAGATTAGGTGGGATGGCAACTCGATAACCCAATCCTTCAGATAATAACCGACTTCCTATCGAAATTCGATTATTATCAAATAAGTAATACAGGTAACGTCCATATCTATCTCTTTTATCAGGGCCGGTTTGATAGAAAATCGTCTGCCCTTGATAAGTCAATAGTAATTGAAATGCTTCCATAGCAAACGCATCGTGTTCACCGTTTTTATAATCTAATTCAGGCGTATTAAGACCAACAAGACGGACTTTTCTGTCTTCTTTAAAACTATCGTTATGCAGTATCAGCGTATCTCCATCCGTGACACTTTTTACTGTCGCTTGATAGAGCTCGCCTTTTGCAACACACAACGCTTGTAGAGAAGTAAAGTATAGACATAAAAAAAGCGCCAATAAAAATTGACGCTTTCTTGTATACATTATCATCATTCTAAAAGAACGATACTACGATGCAGCTGTGCCACGACGAGCGCCAAAACGCTTGTTGAAGCGATCAACTCGACCACCAGTATCTAACATTTTTTGTTGGCCTGTGTAGAATGGATGACATTGGCTACACACATCTACGTGAAGATCTTTGCCTAACGTTGTATTTAGGTTCAGTGTATTACCGCAAGTACATGTTGCTGTAATACCGGCATAATTCGGATGTATATCTTTTTTCATAACAATCACCTTAAATTTTGGTGTGCCGCCACTTGATCTTACTCTATGCTCTTAAACGTCATAGGCTAGCCAAGCACCGCACGATTCTTTGTACAGAAGTTGTACAGTGGTTCCAAGAGGCGCCTATTTTAGGCATCATTAAAGCGTACGGCAAGTAATTTTGTATGGATAATGATCTCAACATACTTTCGTTTATAAAAAAGATCATTAAATCAATTACATCGAGTCGTTTATGTGTAGGCTGTACAAACAAGTAACTTTCCTTAAACCACCAGTTACCGTTATGCTACCTGCTAGTATGTCTAAAAAAGACTGAACAGATAAAAAGATGGATATTCATTAAAGGCTTACCGATTTGCATGGCTAACACGCTTTTAACCTCTCACCCTTTTGTAAAGGTTGCCTTACCGGTACCCATGCGGGCTCTATTTGATTATCGAGTCCCTCAGGCAATAGCCCTTCGACATATGCTTAAGCCTGGTATGAGGGTAAAAGTGCCGTTTGGAAGCAGCACGCGCTTTGGCATAATTGTTGAACTTATTAACGAAACAGAGTGGAATGAGAAACAAGTTAAGAGCCTCACCTCTTTACACGATGATCAGCCTGTTCTGAGTACCGAAATTTTAGCGCTCACTCAGTGGGCTCATAGATATTATCATCACCCTATTGGTGAAGTATTGTTCCACTCCTTACCCGTTTTATTACGCAAAGGCGAAAAGGCTGATTACCGCACCGAGAGTTGGTGGTGTCTTACTCAACAAGGTGAAGAGGTAAACCCTGATGAGCTAAAGCGAGCCAAGCGACAACAGGACTTTTTAGCCGCCATCAAATCGCACCCTAATGGCATTAATGCAAGCTTAATCGCCACCTTAGAGTTATCTTCTTCAGCCGCCAAAGCACTGGAAGAAAAACAGCTTATTCATAAAGTACAAAAACAGTTTAATAAAAATGTGGCTCAAGAAAAGCAGGATAAAGAATCACCTCTTCCCTTAAACCCGGAACAAACACAAGCACTAGACTCTATTCTGTCTCACTTAAATACATTTGACGTGTCTCTAATTGATGGCATTACTGGCAGTGGTAAAACAGAAATTTACTTACAACTCATTGATAAAATGATTGCGCAAGGCAAACAATCTTTAGTTATGGTGCCGGAGATAGGTCTCACTCCACAAACATTAACGCGTTTCGAGAATCGCTTTAATGAAAAAATTGTACTTCTGCATTCTAATATGAACGATAGAGAACGCCTTGATACTTGGCTGATGGCTCGATCTGGTGCAGCCAAGGTTATTATTGGGACTCGCTCTTCTATTTTTGTCCCTTGTGACAATTTGGGTATGATTATTATTGATGAAGAGCATGATTCGTCTTACAAACAACAAGAAGGGTTTCGTTATCACGCGCGCGACCTTGCGATTGTTCGAGCAAAAGCCGCTAATATCCCTGTGATTTTAGGCAGCGCCACACCCTGTTTTGAAAGTTTACTAAACGTTTGGCAAAAGAAATATCACTGGTTAAAGTTGCGCCAACGAGCAGGTCAGGCTCAATTGCCAGAGATGGTACGAGTTGACCTACGCAATGAAACATTATTTTACGGTTTTTGTGAAAAAACCATTAATGCTATGCGTGATGCATTAAGTAAGAAAGAACAGGTATTAGTTTTTCTCAACCGGCGTGGTTACGCACCAACACTCATGTGTCATCAATGTGGTTGGATCGCCACCTGCGACCATTGCGACGTTAATCTTACCGTTCATAAAAAGGCCAACAAACTACATTGCCACCATTGTGATAAACATAAAGCCTTACTGTATTCCTGCCCCGAGTGTCAAAGTGCCTCATTAACCACGGTAGGTGAAGGCACCGAACAAATAGAGATTCAATTAAAAGCCTTATTTAATGGCATACCCATTTTACGAGTTGATAGAGACAGCACTCAACGTAAATCCTCCATGGATAAAATCACCCAACAAATTCACGCTGAAGACGAGGCTATTTTGATTGGCACTCAAATGTTGGCTAAAGGCCATCATTTTCCTAATGTCACCTTGGTCATTATTATGGACGCTGACGCGGGCTTATTCTCAGCTGACTATCGAGGTATGGAAAAAACAGCACAGTTAATAATGCAGGTTTCTGGGCGTGCCGGACGTGCGAGTAAAGCAGGTACCGTTCTGCTGCAAACGTACCACCCAAATCATGAAGCTATTTTGACCTTATGCGAGCAAGGCTATCAAGCATTTGCAGGGCAAGAACTAAAAGATAGACAACGCTTGGCTTGGCCGCCCTTTTCTCATCAAGTTATTATCCGTACGGAATCACAAGATGAGAAAGAAGCGTTTAATGTATTGCTGCAAGTTCGTCAGCTTGCAGAACAACAAGCAACCAATGAAATTAATATAATAGGACCTTACGCTGCGATCATAGTCAAAAAAGCAGGTCAGCATCGATATTTGCTGTCACTTAAATCAGCACACAGAGTTCCGTTGCATCAATTAGTAGACGAATTAACCCACTGGTTGGAAAAAAACACACAATCACATAAAGTTCGCTTCGCTATTGACGTCGACCCACTAGAAACTTATTAAACAAGCCCTCATAATGTGGCAAGTTTTTCACCGAATCCTAACTATGTTTAATATCATCCAAATAGCTGTACAAAAAAAGCCCGCACCTAAAAAAGGAGCGACTAAGCGCAAATCGACTGCTGCAAAAAAACCAACAAAGTGGTGGATGTGGCTAGTGATACCTGCCGTGCTGATTGCATTTCTGTATGCCTTGTCCCAGCTTAGCCAAATGCCATCGAACTCTGCTGGAACACAAACACCTGTCGAAGCGTCGAAAAAAGTACCCGCTAAAGCACCGGTGGTAACTAAAAAGCCTAACATTCCAGATAAGAAAGCAGTTGATCAAGCTAAAAAGAAAGAAGGCTTTGAGTTTTATCAAATATTGCAAGACAGTGAAGTCGACACTAGTCATGTGGATGCCTATAAGTCTACACCACGTGCCGAACAAGATTTTTATTACATGATCCAAGCGGCATCGTTCAGAAATGCCACAGACGCCGATAGAATGAGAGCCAATTTAATATTGTCGGGCTTGGACGCCAATATTAATAAAACGACAGGCAAAAATGGTAAGCCTTGGCACAGAGTAGTCGTTGGCCCCTTTACTTCACGCTCGAAGATGAACCGTTCGATCGACACACTGGCAAACAAAGACATTCAAGCTTTTTCTTACCGAGTTAAAAAAGAACAGTAACTTAATAGACTCTCTTTTGATTAATAAGGCGATATCTTCTCCTTATTAATCAAAAAAAATCAGTAATTCTCCTAACTTACATAGATTTTTTATCAATTCCTCATTGCCTTCTCCTTGAAAATTAATTGGCAGCCCCCATTTTTCTAGTAATTGCATTTGGAGCAAAGTAATGACAACGATTCTTACAGTACGTAAAGGCAACCAAGTAGTACTCGGTGGTGATGGCCAAGTTTCATTAGGGAATACCGTGATGAAAGGCAACGCTAAAAAAGTGCGTCGCCTTTACAAAGGCACAGTGATTGCCGGTTTTGCTGGCGGCACAGCAGATGCTTTTACTTTATTCGAGCGCTTTGAAGGCCAATTGGAAAAACATCAAGGTCATTTAGTTCGTGCCGCTGTCGATTTGGCTAAAGACTGGCGCTCCGACAAAGCACTACGCAGGCTGGAAGCCATGTTAGTGGTTGCCAATGCAGATAACACCTTGATTATTACGGGTAACGGTGATGTTGTTGAGCCTGAATACGGGGCATTAGCCATTGGGTCAGGTGGCAATTATGCAGAAGCTGCCGCCCGTGCATTATTAGAAAATTCCGAATTGGATGCTTATACTGTTGTCGAAAAAAGCCTTAAGATCGCGGCCGATATTTGTGTTTTCACCAATCACACTCTAACGATTGAAACCATTGAACTACACCCTCAAGTTGAAGACAAAGTAAGCGAGTAGTTTTTATTTCTGACTGCCTCGCTACGATCAATCAGCCATCTAATTAGACACAAGAACATATTTCAAGAGAATCCATTATTATGAGTAAGATGACGCCAAGAGAAACTGTAAACGCATTAGATGAGCACATTATAGGTCAACAAGCGGCTAAACGTGCCGTTGCTATTGCACTGCGTAATCGCTGGCGTCGTATGCAATTACCTGAAGAAATGCGAGCGGAAATCACACCTAAAAACATCTTAATGATTGGACCAACAGGTGTTGGTAAAACCGAAATAGCCCGTCGTTTAGCCAAATTAGCCAACTCGCCTTTTATCAAGATCGAAGCCACAAAATTTACCGAAGTGGGCTATGTTGGCCGTGATGTGGAGTCTATCATCCGCGATTTGGTAGAAATGGCTATCAAGATGCTGCGAGAGCAAGCAAAAAAGAGCCTTCAACATAAAGCAGAAGATGCTGCGGAAGATCGTATTCTTGATGCCCTGCTACCTCCAGCGCGTGGTGAAGAGCCGGATCAAGATAGCAGCACACGTCAACTTTTCCGTAAAAAACTACGGGAAGGTCAGCTTGACGATAAAGAAATTGATATAAATCTATCCGCTACCCCCGTTGGCATTGAGATTATGACCCCGCCGGGCATGGAAGAAATGACCAGCCAATTACAAAATATGTTCTCTGGTTTAAATAATGAAAAAACCACTAAGCGTAAATTAAAAGTCAAAGACGCCTATCGACAAGTGTGCGATGAGGAAGCGGGAAAACTCATTAACGAAGATGAGCTCAAAGCTCAAGCAATCGAAGCAGTAGAGCAAAACGGTATCGTCTTTCTTGATGAAATCGACAAAGTTGCCAAGAGTTCTGAACGATCTGGCGGTGAGGTGTCTCGCGAAGGTGTACAGCGTGATCTATTACCGTTGGTAGAAGGTTGCACGGTCACAACGAAATACGGCATGATCAAAACCGATCATATCTTGTTTATCGCCTCTGGTGCTTTCCACCTGTCAAAACCGTCTGATCTCATTCCAGAGCTGCAAGGTCGTCTACCTATTCGTGTTGAATTACAGGCACTCACCGTTGACGATTTTAAACGCATTCTAGTAGAACCTAATGCATCACTAACTAAGCAGTATGTCGCGCTTGCCGCGACCGAAGGTGTGGCCATCCACTTTACTGATGAAGGTATCCATCGTATCGCTGAAATTGCTTTTAAAGTGAACGAAACGACAGAAAACATTGGTGCTCGTCGTTTACACACTGTGCTTGAACGCCTATTAGAAGAGGTTTCCTACTCTGCTAGTGATATGCCAGAAGGGCAGCAAGTAGAAGTCACTGCGGAGTATGTCGATACTCAATTAGGCGACATTGTTGAAGATGAAGATTTGAGTCGCTATATTTTATAAATCCATTGAGAGTGCTCTATGCAAACACCGCTACCGAGTAAAATTCATTATCATAAACAATCTCGTGAGTTAGAGATTAACTTTAATGATGGTGCGGCGTTTCACTTGAGCGCAGAATATCTACGTGTACACTCGCCTTCTGCTGAAGTTCGAGGTCACGGTAAACAGTTGCCTATTTTACAATACGGTAAAAAAGACGTGGTTATTAATAATGTGGAAGCCGCCGGTAACTATGCTATAAAAATAACGTTTGATGACGGCCATGACACTGGCCTCTATTCATGGGACTATCTTTATAATATTGGCAAAAATCAGAATGAGCTTTGGGAAATCTACCTAGAACGACTCACTCAAGCAGGAAAAGAAAGACGGGCTGGAACGATTCAAATTCAGCAACTGTAACTCTAAAATCTATAGCCCATTAAGTGGCAGCTATAGTCTCTAAGTAGCATCGATAATTTCTAAGTAATATCGATAGCCTCGTTTTAAATAAACGCTAACAAAATAAGTGCACGATATTATGAGCCTCATCACACTAGCCGGTTTACACGCAGTTGAACAAACAATTAATGTGGCTTTATTGCACGACGCTCCTGCTCAGAGGCAATTAGCTCGGCTAAAGGGACAACAAATCCTCATCGAAGTCGATGATTTTTCTTTATTATTGTTGATCCAAATTCTTGAGGAAGGGGTTTCTTTATCCTTACCAGACGACCTAGCCGTTTGTGAATTAATGCCGCAGGACACTCATGTAAAAGGCTCAAGTTCAGCCTTTAGAAAATTACTTGATGGCGATGGTTTCTTTGATGGAGAATTGCGCATTCAAGGTAATGCGCAAACCCTGATGACTTTACATAAAGTAATGGAAGGTTTTGAACTAGATTGGGAAGGCATCTTAGCTGATAAAATTGGTGATATAGCGTCCTCTTTTATTGCGCCTTTATTACGTAAAAAATGGCATTGGACCAAAAACACTGTCACAACAGCCAAACTCAATTTAGTCGAATACTTACAAGAAGAAGCTCTGCTTTTACCTACAAAGTCAGAGTTTAATTGCTTTATTGAAGACTTAGAAAGTCTTTCAACTCAACTCGATAGGCTAGAAACAAGAACCGCTTTATTCATAAAGAAAATTAATTCTTAAGGCTTTCGCGTTCTAAAGAATTTACAGTCAATACAACGAGCTAATCTAGCGGCAGTTGGCCCCACTAAAACCGCAATACAAAAGGCAAATGGCCAGGCTAGAGCAAAGGCTTTTCCCCAATGAATAAAAAAAGTCGCCGACATACCTAAATTAAGAAACGTTACCCATGCCGTCATAAATGACGCCATAAAAATAGACATAAAAAAACCTTGAATAACCCGTAAACGCATAATAACTCCTACTGCTTTTCTTAAATGAAAGTGAATTTATAATAATTAGTACATCATAACTAAAGAACAACTTCAGAGGCTAATACCTCGGCAAAACTTGAACGAACTGCCTCTGGACTACAGCCCAAACCAATTAGAAAGTGTAACTTAGTAAATGCGGCTTCATAAGTCATATCCTGTCCTGAAATAACACCCACTTTTTGTAACGCTGATCCCACCGCATACGCGCCTTCAGCAATCGATCCAGCGCCACATTGACTGACATTGACGATGACACAACCATTCTCTGTGGCTTGTTTGAACAAATCCAATAATACCTGATTTTTATCTGGCCCATTGCCGGCGCCATAACTCAGCAACACAGCGCCTTTTACGTCAGCTGTTAATAATGCAGATAATTGCTCTGCCTGCACTCCAGGAAAAATAGGTAACAAAGTCACTGCGCCAGAAATCATATTAGGAACCTGTATAAGTTCTTTCGATTGATTCTTTACAATAGGTGTAGATTTGGACCATTGCCAGTCGATTCCTAATTCACCTCGTAATGGATAATGCGGAGAAGAGAATGCGGATAAAGCTTCGGTATTCGTTTTGCGAGCACGTGTCGCTTCAATTAACTTACCACCAAAATACAAAAACACCCCTTTCTCACCTTGATTATCTAGTTGCACTAATGCGTCGACTGCGCCATAAACATTGTCAAGAGCATCATTACGCTGTTTAACCATGGGGATTTGCGAGCCCGTTACCACGATGGATTTACTCGGATTTTGAAACATGAAAGCCAATGCAGAAGAGGTATAAGCCATGGTATCAGTGCCATGCAAAACTAAAAAAGCGTCATATTCATGCCAGTGTGATTCAATGTCAGCAGCAATTATTCGCCAATCTACCGGTGTTGCATTAGAACTATCAATTAAATCTGGGTAGCAATGCACTGTATACTCATAATCAGAATAATAAGATTGCAGATTTATAGATATGGCTTGTGCAAATGCCGCGTCAGGAACATAGCCTTGTGGTGAGTCAACCATCCCTATCGTTCCACCGGTATATGCCACATAAATGTTCATGCTGTGCTCTCTGCTCTTCTGTATTATTCAATATATAATCGTTTATCGAATGGATAATTTGGTTGTGGAGTTTATCATTCTTTTATGAAAGTAAGGCAGACTAAAAGTGACTCAACAAGCAATTATTAATTGCCTTTCTCAATTGAAATAAAAACAGAACAGTTTCTCTATACCCTGTCAAAAACAGCAAGACAAACAAACACATTCACCGTCTGCTTATTTTGCTTTTTCCTCAACAATACATTTTTACTGATAACTCGCTATCTTCGCTCGACACAGTTGTTCGGTGAGAGTTTGAAGGTAACTGACTCGGCTGGCCAGCCACGCCAAATCGTGTTGGGTTATATGAAAGCTAGGCCGATATCGAGCATTCACATACGCCTTGCGTAACAACTCAAACTTAGCCTTTTCCTCCTGTGTGCTTTGCGGGAACACACTCAGAAATTGCGGCTCGATGCTCGCAGTGCATTTTGCTAATCGAGCTGAATCATGGCTATTGGGTTTGTAACGACCAAACACCAACAAAATCGCCCCATAAAGCCGCTCGGCAATTTGATGCAACAGAAACGCCGCCTCACTATAATCCCGTTCAAAAAAGTACAAGACAAACCCTTTTCTAAAGATCATGGCTTTAGCAAACCAATAAGCAAAGTCCGCTTCCGCTTGCTGCTTTTTCTCTGCGGGGGCAAACACCCTTGGTTGGGCTAACGCGTACTCGCCAGAATCGTACAAAACAATGCCATCGCGCAACATATCCGTATAAAAATACTGACCTTTCTCAATACGCCGATTAATAGAACAAAGGTCTTCGGCGAACACACTGACAGGCGTTGCCACCTCTCGTTCCAGCTGATTATGCAAGGCCGTTTTACGTTCTAGCTTCTTCGCCCACGCCTCATGCTTCATTACAACCAACACATCAAAATGGCTTTGGTATTGATAACTCACGCCATCCTCCGTCAAAGCTTCCAACCAATCGCCACGGGCGTAACTGCCAAACAAAATCAACATACTGGGTCGATTGATATTACTGGCTAAAATCAGCTCGACGGCTTTTAGCAACTGCTGGCGCTTGGGCTCTGGTAAATGGGAAAGTGGCTCTTGGTTTATGGGAGAGAGTGGCTCTTGTTTTATGGGAACACGAGAAAGTGGCTCGTTGCTTACAGGTAAGCTCAAAGGAAGGTGAGAGATTGTAGGGTTTAATTGAGATTGAACTGTTGGCTGAATCGCCACATTATTAGCTGACTTAGTAGAGATCGTGTCCATGATTTAACTCCTGTGTGTTAGGTTTTAAACCACTACCTGCACTTTCAAACACAGGTGGTGGCCATACGCGGAGTTGAAAGACCAGAAAACACACAGGAACTGGCAGGCCGAAGCCTCACCACGCACAGCCACCATAACGCGAACGATATGGCACAAAAAAACCGCAACGCGGCGGAATGTGCGTCTGTATGTTTTTAGAGCTTTCAACCTCCAGTGTTGGATTTTGCCAACACCTTTTTACGATAGGAGTTTAGGAAATTAAAGTCAATGGATAGATTATAAATAACGTAAATTGAACCAAATATAGGGTTTACAAAACACGCTGAAACACAAAGTAAACTCGCTTGATACCAACGAACAGTCCCTTCCCCTTTCTTCAAGGGGCAAGGTTAGGATGGGGTTAAAAAAACTGGCGAAAACAAAACTTTATCACAAAACTTTATCAGGTCACCCACCTTTAAAACCTAGTAATAGCGGGATTCTTAGCGTGTGTGTCCTGTTATTATTGCCAAATTAAAGTCAATGGGTAGATTATAAATAACGTCAATTGAACCAAATATAGGGTTTACAAAACGCGCTGAAACACAACGTAAACTCGCTTGATACCAACGAACAGTCCCTTCCCCTTTCTTCAAGGGGCAAGGTTAGGATGGGGTTAAAAAGACTGGCGAAAACAAAAAAGTCTACTAAGATCAATAAGTAAAATTTATCAGTGTAGAGATAACGCGCTGTACTTTTTATGCAGGAAAGAATGATAACGCGCATGAGCATTAACAAAATGTTAAATTTCAAGGAGATGTTATGAATGAGAAGAAATTTTCGAATAAAGAAAGTCTGAAAAAATGGCTAATTTCTGCAACTGGCATTGTACTAACATCTGTTTCTCTGATGAGCGATTTTCAAGATTTTGAGTTTCAATTTTCAAATCCGAAGGCTCTGGTTACGGTGATGGAAGGAGCTCCTACTTATTTTCCTGATGGGCAATACATTATTACCTATTCCAACAGTTCAGATCTGGATCCTAATGATCTCGATTATTCAAAAATGGCAATGGTAATATCTCTTGAGGCAAAGTTGGCTAAATCGGATACATTAATTGGTGGTCTACGACCACTACTTACTGCACTAGCCGACTTTGAATATTGCTGCACCATAGATCGAACCAATTCAGCTTACGTGACCGCAGGCATCTGGATAGTAGAGCCTAGTAATCCCGTCGAACTTGAAAAGTTAAAACAAGTTTTGCACGAAAATTCTGTATTTTATGCTTTTAATGATGGTTCTGGCTTTGTCACGCTCAACAACGCAAGAATGGGGAATGGTATTCAAAAACGGGGCAAAATTTAACTAACATTTAAGGCGTTATCAGGGGACACACATCGCAATCATTCATTAAATCACCAAAACACATAACCCCATCCTCCGCCTTCCCCTTGGAAGACAAAAGGGGAAGGAACTTGACAGCTGTACAATTATCGAACATTTAATAGGACACGCACCTATTCTAAAAGCTGTGCAAGACGGCAATATCGACAAGCTGGCTTTCATTATTTTTCCAGAAGATTCTCCATCAAGAGATTATTTCTCTAAATCGGATTTAACCAAGCTCAATATAAAATATAAAAAATTCTTAACGCGCTTTGATAGATTCCTCGGCTACCATTTATATGATGAGATCGAGGTGCCTGATGTGTATGTGGTTCGGTATTACGCATTAAAATATCATAGGCAGCCAGCCTTGTTAAAAATGCGCTTTTATAAACCTGAGGACACATGGAGAATACAAGGTATGGGAATAGACATGAGTCTCTATGAACATCTGGAAAAATAAGTTCAATTCAATCAGTATTTTAAAATAATTTAGACTATATTTTTTGAGACATATAAAAACCCCACCCTAGCCCTCCCCTTAACAATGGGAGGGGACTGTTTCGTTGTACAAACCGAGTACATAGTTTACATACGTTCTAGCGTTTCTATACCCAGTAATGATAAACCGAGTTTCAATGTTGAGGCGGTATTCATCGCTAATTGAAGGCGGCTATTTTTCACCTCTTCTTCTGCGTTCAAAATTGGGCACGCTTCGTAGAAGGTCATGAAAGTTCCTGCTAAGTCATACAAGTAGGCGCATAAGAAATGCGGCATACCGTCGTTGGCAACTTGTTGAATGGCTTCTTCAAACTGGCACAGTTTCACCGCTAAGGCACGTTCTTGTGCTTCTACTACTGCAATGTCGCCCGTCAAACTCATCACATCAATGTCAGCACGTCTAACGATACTTGCCACGCGAGAATAAGCGTACAACAAATAAGGCGCTGTATTGCCTTCAAAGCTCAACATAGTGTCCCAGTTAAACACATAATCACTGGTGCGATTTTTCGATAAGTCAGCGTATTTTACTGAGGCAATACCAACAACACGACCAATGTTACGTAACTCTTCTTCGACCATGTCTGCGTTTTTAGACGCAACCAACTGATAAGCACGCTCTTGTGCTTCTTCCAATAAAGAAGACAATTTCGCCACACCACCAGAACGGGTTTTAAACGGTTTGCCGTCACTGCCCATCACGGTACCAAACGGCATATGTTCTAGTTTTAGTTCTTGTTTCACAAAGCCTGCTTTACGAGACAAGGCAAAGATCTGTTGGAAATGCAAAGACTGTCGAGCGTCTACAAAATACAGCACACGATCCGCGTTTAGTGTGTGCTGACGAAAACGCGCAGCAGCTAAATCGGTTGTGGAGTATAAGAAACCACCGCCTGTTTTCTGCACGATAATTGGCGTGATTCCGCCTTCTTTATTGGCAAATTCTTCCATGAATACACACTGCGCGCCATTGGATTCTTGCAACAAACCTTGCTCTGTCAGTTCCTTAACAATATTTTGTAGATCATCGTTGTACGCACTTTCTGGCATAACATGCTGACGCTCTAAAGAGACACCCAACATCTGGTAGGTTTCTTCACAATGCTTCAAAGAGATTTCGATGAATTCGTCCCAAAGTGCCAAACATTCTTCATCGCCAGATTGCAAAGAAACAACCAATTCGCGCGCACGAGTGGCAAAGGCTTCATCATCGTCAAAACAGGTTTTTGCAGCACGATAAAACGTTTCAAGATCTGACAGTAGCATGCTGATTTCTGCCGACTCTGCCCGCAAGCGCTCCATATACGCTAACAGCATACCGAATTGAGTTCCCCAATCGCCTACATGGTTTTGACGAATCACGTTATGGCCAAGGAATTCCAGCGTGCGCACAACTGCATCGCCGATAACTGTCGAACGTAAGTGTCCGACGTGCATTTCTTTGGCAAGGTTAGGGGCAGAATAATCGACAACAACGGTTTCAGGCGAAGTCACTTCGCCTACATCAAGGCGATTACTTGTGCGCAATTGAATCTGTTCTTTGCTTAACCAAGCATCTTTCAAAAAGATGTTAATGAAGCCGGGGCCAGCAATCTCTACTTTTATCGCGATATCAGATAAATCGAGAACATCAATCACCTTTTGGGCAAACTCTCGAGGATTCATTTTCAGCTGTTTTGCTACTCCCATCATGCCATTGGCTTGATAGTCACCAAACTGCACCTTAGCTGATTGGCGTACTAACGCTGGCGCACCTTCGTCAGCGCCGGCAGTAACCATCGCCTTTTGGATACGGTTATTAAGAAGTGTTTGAATGTTCACTAAAATCTTTCCTATTCACGTGTGCTAGGTGTCTTAAAAGCGTTTTTAAGGCACTCTTTTTGACGACGTTTATGATGCAAAATAATTGCCTGTATGATAACCGATTTTACCCCCTTAGCTAAAGTGGCGATTACCGCAATTGCCAGCTTAACCTAGATAAATACACTCCATGTAATTCATCTTAACTGACCAGGTTAATGCGCTTGTACTTGTTTCATGCTGTTGGATAACCAGTTAACAAATGCCTGCATTAACGGTGTTCGCCCCTGAGTTCGGGTAAATACAAGATGGTAACCATTCGTGGAAGTATGACTAAACTGAGGAAAAGAAACTAATATACCTGCCTGCACGAGATCATCCACCAGCGGAGACCAAGCTAAACACACACCGGCTCCTGCTAGGGCTGCTTGCACTAACAAGGTAAAGTTATCCGACTCCAACTGCGGCTGCACACCATTTAAGGTTAAGTCATACTGATGAGCCACATCATCCCAATTAAGCCAAGGCTTACCATTTGGCACATTGAGCTTTAATAATGGCAGTTGCAATAAATCTTGTAATGTCTCAATTGATCGACCCTTTAACAATGCGTTACTACAAACAGGGTGGACCTTCTCTGTGATCAGCTGACAACTGTCATAAGCTTGATAGTGATCCGCGCCAAAAACAATGACGATGTCAGCATCTGAATTACTTTCAACATCCGGCGCTTGGGAGGTTTGCAAACGAATATCAATATCTGGGAATTCATCTTGATATAAATCTCGAAACTCAGCAAGTTTGGGCATCAGGCCAAAAGCAGCAAACGCAAAATCTGTTGCTACCGTAATTCGATTATTTTGCGGTAATTGACGAATATCATTACACACAAGTTTCAGTGATTGCAGGTTTTTTTGTGTTGCTAATAGTAACTTGTTTCCTGCTTCAGTGAGTTCAACTCCACGGTATATTCGAATAAACAAGGGACACCCTAAATTAGCTTCTAACCCTCGGATTTGCTGACTAATCGCGGGCTGAGTTGTTCCTAGTTCTTTCGCTGATCTCGTAAAACTCAAGTGCCTCGCTGCGGACTCAAAAACGACCAAACTTTGCAGCCGGGGTAATACATCTTTTTCTGACATAAGTTCATCTTATCCAAGTCATAATTTTTTAATTAGTTTACAAGATATTCCAACGGGTTCAACCTAGTAAGCAATCAAGAAGCACAAAACAAACATTAGCATGATTTATTTAACTAACTGCTGGCTGAACCCATGAAACATAAACAACCTAACATATTATTTCTAATGGCTGATCAGATGGCGGCATCTGCATTATCCATTTATGGGAATCCTCTGGTAAAGACACCTAACCTTGAAGCACTCGCAAAAGAGGCCGTAGTGTTTGATTCGGCTTATTGTAATAGTCCTCTTTGTGCACCCTCTCGTTATGTTCTGATGACAGGACAGTTACCGGCCAAAATTGGGGCTTTTGATAATGCAGCAGATCTGCCTGCAGATATTCCTACTTTTGCCCATTATTTACGTCAGCAAAACTACCGAACGGCATTATCAGGCAAGATGCACTTCTGCGGCCCAGAGCAGTTACACGGTTTCGAAGACAGACTCACGACCGACATTTATCCGGCTGACTATGGCTGGTTCCCTAACTGGGACAAACCGGACTCCCGCCCGACCTGGTACCACAATATGAACTCCGTCACACAAGCTGGCCCTTGTGTTCGTACTAATCAACTCGACTTTGATGATGAAGTTACCTTTCAAGCCAAGCGCTACCTACATGATTACGCCCGTGGTAAACAAGAACAGCCTTTCTGCTTAACGGTTTCGTTAACTCATCCACATGACCCCTACGCTATTCCTGAACAGTACTGGAACCTTTATAAGGATGAGGAGATTGAGCTACCTAAAATCACCATTCCCAAATCAGAACAAGATCCTCACTCGTTAAGGCTACAAGACGTCTTCGCCTATGATGAGCAGCCAATCACAGAACAACAGATTAA
>Ga0308007_10000227_pt1 | contig 25299 bp, 30 predicted proteins | sample Neamet71_FD_203152 | JGI IMG/M metagenome (GOLD analysis project Ga0308007, IMG submission 203152) | Marine microbial communities from water near the shore, Antarctic Ocean - #71 | ecosystem: Environmental > Aquatic > Marine > Unclassified | place: Southern Ocean | collected 2014-06-07
GTAAGGTTTCGTGTATGCCTGTGTATGTTCATATAGTCCGCGTTTTTGGTAAGGTTTAGTGGTATTGACATGACTGTAGATGAAATGATGAGAAAATCACGGAACTTCACCCGACTTAGGTGGTATACTCATAGATCGTGGTCAATCGCTCCTATAAAAGTATTGGGTGCCGCCATACTCACCGTCGGTGATACAGTCGTCTAACACTTCTACATTAAATTTAACATCTCCTCGAATAGTATTTGGGCAGGTCCCAGGACCAACCGTCGCGTCTACCCATCTTGATGTATCAGCGGCTGAAGACGTCCCCGGGTTTTTTGTCCCAAAGTCAAGTGTTCCATCTGAACACTTCAGGTAGGCAGTATTACCCCAGCCGTTATTTTTGAAACAACCTCTCGCGGGTACAAATTCATATGGGAAGACAAGACTACCGTCCCGGTTCCTCTTTAGACTTCTTGGCGTTGTGCATACTTCAGGACCGTCTACACGCCGTAAGCGCATTCTCCGCACACATGTTTTATCGTCGCGGTGCATGATAAATCCAGGCTCGTTAAGTTTACCTGGTTTTGGTTGCGATACACCGATAGAATCTTCATTTTGTAGATCTCCGACAGTTTTCCTCCTCCAATAAAGACCCCCCGCTGCCCAACTATTATCCGTTCCGTCTACGTCGTGTGCGAAAACATTATTAGGCTCTTTCATACATTTTCCCCGATCAGTCCACGGCGAATGCACACATACATCATCGTACTCCGGTTCTTCATTACTCGATGTATATACTCTACACTTAAAATCATGGTCTACCGCAAAGTTCGATGTAGTCGACGCTTCTCTCCACATAGAAAATCCAGGTGACAAAGGCCATACTTTTGATTTACCTAAACAGTGATCATACGCCTGACTGTTAGTCTTACCACTGGGCACATTGTAATCTGTTGATTTCCAACCACTCTTAGTTTCGTCCACAATCATGGGATACCCTTGAAGTTTTTGTAATTTAACATGTTTGTTAATATTCACACCCTCATACCAACTCCCCACATCTGACATGCTACCCCAACTTCTGAGAGAGTCAAGATCATCAATCACCGGTTTTTGTGGACATACAAATTCATCGTCAGCGTTCTTCAGGTTCATACACCTTTCCTCCGTCTTACAGCGGTTAGCTGCGCGCTCATCTAGACAATAGTTTATATCCTCTTGCAACTGTTGTTCCTTTTTCTGAGCCAACTCCGAGTCCCACGCAGTACCCAGTCCATCATATTTACCACTCCTCGTCCCACCCCACTCTACTGTCCCAACGCGTGCGTCTCGGACAACTGCGAGTGTTGATAACCATGGGTGTATGTAAGGGGCATTCACCACGTTCCTCGCTGTATCAAACTCGAATGCATCCAAATAATCCGATACACCTTCCGGTACATCGAGGCGGTTCTTACAATAAGTACCATCTTGTACCCCCCGTTGACCCGAGCAGTACCCATTCACCGAACAGCACGTGGCACCGGGACATCTCCCATTAGATCCATCTGTTGTACCACATCTATTTTGAACCGCCTCCGGAAGGGCAGCTCGTTCATCAAGTTCTTTTTGCGCCGCCTTCAATTCATCCGCGTCGCGTATTACTTTTCGTTCTTTATCTGCATCTTCCACTTGAGCTAAGAGTGGTTTATCGAGTGATTCTAGTGGAAATTTGGCGTACGACCTATTTTTTATATTGTGCTCTTCAGTAATATAGAGAAATTTATCACCTTCACATTTCGGATCGTCGCCGCAATCTTTAGGCCTTTTATCAAAATAATCATATGAATCACCACCCCCTTGCCAATTACCCGGGTATATACGCATACCAGTTGGTAGTCTTGTCCCAGATTCCCCGAGGTACCCAGTAATTTTGCCTGCCAACCCATTACATCTCGTCCTATCTTTATTGATTCTCACACCTATACAATCATCTAACACTGCACAGTGTTTAAGACACGTCTTAAGAGACGCGATGTGATTCCCCCCATTCCATCCACTCGCATTTACGTCCTCTATTTCTTGTGTCGTTTTATACCATTTAGCATACAAGTCATCATATTCGGGTTGAAGTGCGTCCAACTCACCCTTTACAGTATTTTTCTCAGATCCCACATCCTCACCATACGCAAATCTTAGTTCAAGATCTTCAAGTCTACTTTGCAGTGCCTTCAGAGACTTAGCCACTTCCACGTATCTCTCCATACTAAAGTCATCAGCTTGTCCAAATTTAAATTTAGCAAATACACCGTCCCATTTCTGATAAGTGTCGCTCTCAAGTGGTCCATACGCGAATACGAGGTCTTCGGTACCAGCACTTGTATACTCACCTTCATCCTTTACCCAATTGGTCGCTAATACACTACCCGTGAATCTCCAATGTCTCGCCGCTGTCGCCGCCGCATCCTGGCGCATTCTGTCCTCAATATCTCGTTTTTCCTTTTCGCGTCGCGCCTTTCTATCATTTCTATCCTTATTAAATTGACAAGTGGCCGCGTCACTCACGAATTCTGGGTCACAGTTTTCCAAACCCTCTAAATATTTAGCCTTTCTTTCAACACAGGCTGCACTCTCCTCGGGGTATGGGAAACAGTCCCACGGTGAAGAAGCCACGGTTTGTTGGACGGGTTGGATGTTAATCACATCCATATCAATAACACCACCGGCTTTCATACATTGCATCATGTAATCTGGTGTCGCATCGGGTTTATTTCCGTAAATGTCAACCACTGGAGATGTGTCTATGGTTTGATTCGTAAGTTCTTTCAGCCTCGTAATATCTTTATAATGTTCACTCGGAAAACCATCTTCAACAAAATATGTATCCATGAAGGTTTCAACGCGATTATAAAATTGGCGATCTGTAAACGAAAGATTAAACCCCGATAGCGATACGTGATGACGCCCTGCAGTGACCGCGGTGGACAAATCAACATCGAACTTATCAAGAATATTGGATGCGGTGGTGCCAGCTTTTACTTTTACATCTATATATAATTCTTTCACTTCCGACTCAACAATCTCATCGTCGAACTGAGGAGGAGTATAGGTTCCAGTATATAAAACTCGTACATAATCCTCGCGAATATCATCATTCACCATACACGACATGACAGGTTCGGGGTGTAAATATGATTTATCTCCCGTCAGAAGCATGTCCCCCTTTTTACGATATATACAACCCCGAGGTGGGGGGTATTCGTATTCATTCGCTGTAGAGCAAATCACATCAAAAGACTCCTTAGCATACGACTTGCGTCTGTACCAACCGTCTCTATCTGCTGTTAAATACCGAGCACTGATACTTGACATGTCTCGTGTGTCTTCGGGTTGTATAGGATCTATAACCCAGTCGAACTCTGACAATTTACGACCATGAATATCCCCATTGTTACAAATGTCCTCTGTCACAAACACCATCTCTATAGTTTATAAATATTATTTTTTTCATTTAAGAAGCATGACAACTTCCTCTCAAATCCCGAAGATGGAGCCAAGCACTTGACCGAACTGATCAATCTTATCACGCGCCTCACTTGACGTATCGTCATAAGAACACTTTACCACGTCTCCAGTCTTATACGCACACGACCCACCGAACATTGGAGGATATTCAACAGTTGCTGTTTTAGTTCCATAATCTGCGGGCAGTGGCGATAATCCCCACTCAACACCCAAAATTTTCGGTTTTTTACAAGTCGACTCATCCCATGTAATATAACAATCCTGTGGTTCAATAGGTTCTATATTCGGGTCACTTTTACATCTAAGATCCCATTTCAATTGATTAGATAAATACTCCGCCCTCTCCGCATCTGTCATAGGTATACCCTCTGGGGTCAGTCCATCTTGGCAATTCGCGAGCGCAAGCGATTGCGATACACACTGAACCTCGACTGTATCGAAATCGGCATCATTCAATCTGAGAATTTCAGCTGGTGTTGCATTTCTCGCTAGATACTCATCCATCCTAGTATTTTCATATCGGTCATATCCCATCGATTCCATATATTCTGGAGATAAAACTTCGATGATGTCATTGGTGAATTGAACCCCGTCGAATGTAACGGTTTTTACCAGACCAGAGTATGTTTCATATCCCATTTCCTTTAGATCCAATTCTAGAAGAGGCTCAAGCGAAATGGGTCCCGAGTGTACACCGACTAAAGTTTCAGTAATTTCAAAACGTTCCGGATTATCGATACCACCGTCTCCTACATAAAACCATTTACCATCAATCGCTCTTATTGTTCGGTCTTCTACGGGTTTAATCACCTTAACGGTATCTTGATTAGTTGCGAGGAGACTGTGGTCTGAAGGCTCAATATCAAAACCTATATATGTCTTATACGCGTGAATATTTACCATGTTCGTATGAACATCAACATCTATATCAAATCCTATAGCTTTTTTATATACATGATCCATTTTAATTTTTTCGGCATCAAGTGTTAATTGTCTATTAAGAGTGTCTACTTCTAGACGACATGTATTATACTTCTCGGTCTGATCTAAACAATGAACTCGCGCACCATCGCTTATTTGACCACTGTTGATATCGTCTATCATATCAACTTGATTTGAAGATATATACGTGATACTCGTTTCATACATCAATAGATCCGAACCTCTTTTCATAGCGGCTTGTGTACCGAGTCGGGCTTTTGCTGCCGCCAGTCTATCATTTTCGGCTTCGAGATACTCATTTTGTAGTTCCGTTAAATCACCCTCCGCCTGTTTTAATAAATTGTCATTTTCATCTTTACGAGCTTGTATAGCATCTGTTATACGTCTCCGGTCGCCTTCTAACGCATTTATCGATTCTGACAGGTCACCCGCAGCCGCTAATGTAATATTCGTGTGATCTGTCTGAACATCTTGACTCAATTTATACAACTCATCGTATTCCTCACCTCTATATCGCGCATCAGCATCTATAGCACTAAACCTTTCACTCTCAGAAAGTGCATATCGTGAATCCAGCGCCGCTGCGTCATTAAGAGATGCTTGTATTTCTTCTTCCTTAGCTGTGACATTTTCAAATACTAACGCTCTCGCATTAATTGACATTACAAGATCAGCGTTAGCTTGTATTATTTCTACTCCTAAATTTCTAGTGAAATTGTCGGATGCTTGCTGTAATCGAGACCTTTCACTTTCGATCGATTGAGCATCTCCCGTAACATCCAGTTTGAGTAATTCATTTTCTAAACGCTTAGCTTCTATTTCTTTTGCCAGTGTCACTTCCGCTTGTATATTAGCTATACCCAATCTTAATCGAGTCTCGTCAAGTTCATATTGTGAAATTTCATTTTTCATTTTATCCACATTATCTTGACGCTGTTCATTATCAAGTTCATATTGTGACATTTTAGATAAATGGTCATTTTTTCTCTTTTCATCGGCTAGAGCTATACGCCTCTCCTCGTATAATTGTTGTTCTCTTATTTCATCTAACTGGCGTTGTATATCCATTTGACGTAGCTGAAACTCTTCCTCTATAATTGCTTGCTTTGCTGCCGCCTCTATCTCGACATCCGCAATTTCCTTACTCAAATCGGATATTTTAGATGTATCCGTTTTATCTAATTCTATATTTACATTCTGTATTTCTAATACATTTTCTATAGCGGTCTCTGCTTCCTCTAGCTTTTCACCAATCTCATCTAATGTAGCCTCCGCGTGATCATCAATAGCTACTGCAGCATTATGAGTCTCTATTTTATGAATTACATCTACAACTCGCTCGGCATTTTCAGTTTGTTCGGATAAAGTAAATGGTGTACCATCTGGATTGGTTGTATTATAAAGTATATCATTCAACTGTCCAGGGGTAACAATGGCATCTGTATTCACAGGTGCTGGTGCGGGTCCAATAGATCCCGAAGCCGTACCCACTGATTCATCCATAGGCGTGGGTCCAATAGATCCCGAAGCCGTACCAATTGATTCATCCGTAGGTGTGGGTCCAATAGATCCCGAAGCCGTACCAATTGATTCATCCGTAGGTGTGGGTCCGGTAGGTCCAACCGATGCGAATATTGCCTCTATATCTTCGACGGGGTTCGATTCACCAGTGAAGTCACTCGGACCTACAGTATTATCTGTAGAATCATCTCCTCTATCGAAATTGGGGTCTAGTTGTACACCCGTCTGGCGAATCAAAACAATTATAATACCCAATGTCATCAATGTTATCACAAGTAACATTGGCATGGACGTGGACATTCTTAATTTACACGTATATAATATATTACATATCTTAATTTCTCTCAAATGTACCAGGGTTTTGGTATGTTTGATAGAATAAAGTATCGATATGATCTTACATGGCTTTTAAAGTTGCGTTAATTTCTTTCACAACACTCGCCTGAGCTTCAGGTGAGTCAATGGCGACTAACTTTGCAGATAAATCTCTAGTTTTTTCAATGTTTGTGATAGATTTATCAAGTTTACTTGCAAATTTAACTTGCTCACGCATACTGAGAGCTTTTGACGCCATATCCGATGCGTTTTTATATTCAACCTCAAGCTTCTTCAACGCTTCAAAGTCGAGATCTTCCACGTCGACCGAATATAAACTATTTTTTGTAGCAATAACCTCTTTAACCTTTGCGATGGCTTCCGTCAGTGCCTTGTTCAGTTTTTCGTTGGCTGCCTCTATCTTATTCTTGAAGTCACCCTGACCTTCTGACATTCTTTATTCTATACAGATAATTTTTTAAAACGTATTACATCTTTTCTTCACCACTTTTCATACCCTTGAGAACCGGCGATTTGCTCATCTCTTTCAGTAGGTCATTGAGTTCGGCTTCGAGAACTTCCGGAGATTCATATCCTTCTCTAGTCTTAATATATCCAAGCACATACATAACGACCAAAACAAAAAACATAGAGCCAAGCGAAACAATCAGGTGCGACCGGTTAAGCTTAGAAGAAAATTTCATTTTTATATATCAATATTTTTTTTCTGTAGTTATATTAAATGAAAGCGAGACCCGTACAGTCCGTCCTGACAGAAGCTATGATAATAGGTGTGATGAATTTGGTATTTTTCATGATATTAACTCGTTTAATTAAACTGTCTACACCATTAAGGCTAATCATAGTGGGGGCTCTCATTCACATTGTTTTTGAATATTCTGGTGGAAATGAGTGGTGGTGTAAATCTACTTATTGACACTCCTCGTATTGCTCAATACACTCGTCTCTAGCGAACTCGAGTCTTTCAATCTCACAAGCTAACTGAGTTGTAGTTTCTCGTACATTATTGTTATGATACGTAATATATTCTAAATAAAACTGACGTTCATCAGAAATTATATACTGAGGATACGTTCCAACGAGTTCTGAAAATGTATATTCATTAAGTCTCATAAGTCTATCCGAACAAAAAACGTTTACCGCTTCACGTTTAACACGTGTTGTAATATTACGTCTAAATGTATATTGTTTAATTGTCCGTTTTAAATTTTTTAACTGATAGATAATCGTGAGATATTCTTGATTCAGTGTATGTCGTCTAGCAGCCATATGCACGTCACGAATACGCGGATCTGGTGCTGGTGTAGGTGTGAACGGGATAACATCAACCGTTACATTCGAGGGGGTGTACTCTTCATCTGTTTCATATTCGTAATCACCTTCACTTTCACTCCCCACATCCATCGGGTTTTTTATAACTGTAAAAATACTTTTCAGTTTGTTACACATCGTGAGATAATCCCCCTCCGGGATTTTATCGGAGTTTGTATCAATGAGTGACATAAGTTCTCTAACATCCTCCATGTCGAAGACAAACTTATATTTGTATTCAACATTGTTAACTTAAGTTGTTTTTACACCGATTTCGTATTCACTTCAGTGTCAAATAAATCTATACATGACATGGATGTCAAAGTGAGAAACGCTCTTATACGCGAATATTGATCGACATATACATCCACCCGTCTCGTGTCTCGCATTTCAATATCGTCCATTATCTTATGTACAAGTCCTACCAAATTATTATTTACCGCGATGGTGTCATGTTTATTACATGTAGATTTCATTTTTGAATTGGAATACGAAATTAACCGTTCACATTTCAATAAAATAGAAAGCAAGTCCTCACATGGATCATTATATTTGATCGCTGACTGATCATGTATAATTATAGTCTCATCACATTCATTATGTGCGAAGATGTATTTCCCTGTTTTTAATGTCCCCGGTCTCGACTCGAAGAACGCTCTGAGAACCTGTCGGATGAGTTCAAACATTTTTTGATCGGCGCAGTAGGTACTACTAGTTCTCGAGATAATACTTGACTCCAGATAATTCGTTGTACGTCTGGACACAGGGGTCTTGTAGCCTGGAAGAACGCAACCGCGAATTCGTGTGTGTAATAAACCATTAACTATTCTACAAGGTACGCGACTTAGGTCATATTTAAAAATTTATGAATAAGGTTATATTCATAAAAAACATGTATATGCTTTTAATAGTATTTATTCGGTTTTCGTATTGATATTCGCATTCCTGACACTAATGATAGACTGATTTAGATCCTCCTTCAACGTATTAGGAGCATCTATGACAGCCATACACACCCACTCAATAAGTTTAAGAATATAGTGTGGTGTACGAAAATATACAGTCATAAACGTAGCTATGGTATATATCTTAAGCTCTGATGTTATATGATACACGTAGGGACGTTTCTCGGAAGGTGTCTCGTGTGAATAATCGTCATGATCGTAATCAGAACCTTCCATTTTTATTTTAATAATAGTTCTCCTTTTTATACTCATTCATTAAATGATTAACCTCTTTTCATTACCGACAAAGAGATCAGTGTTCAATGTAATCGTATGACCCGCATCAGTAAGGCGTTTACAAAACGAAGCGTCATCCGGTAATACCTGAGAGATACGCTTATCCCCAACTTCATGTACCTTCACGGGGTAATTGAAATACGGGTGTACGAGGGATTCGATAACACCCTTCTTACACGCCATAAATCCCATACTCGAATATTCAACTTCGACGTGTTTAATCTCCTTATCGAGCGTATCAAGTTTGATGTATTCATACATACCATTTTCATTGAAGTACGCATCATCAAGCTTACGAACGGCTGAAATGCTCCTCATATCGGGTAGTCTATAAACACCAGCAACGACGGGATATTTATCAGTATCTTCGATCAGTTCAATAACTTGTTTTGGTGAAAAAATCACATTAGAATCGATCGTAACCCATACATCGTAATCAACCTTCCCGTCGAAAGGTTTCTGATCATCACCGCGAGTGTTGTCAAGTCCCAATGACTTCATTCGAGTGAATGGTGTATATTCAGAATAATCACTCGTGAGCGCAACCTGATACCCCTGTTGCGTGAGCTTCAATAGGGTTTCAGACCAACCCATAAGAAATGCAGATGAATACTCTTTACCAGGTAAAGAGATGATAACTTTTTTAAGAGGTTGTGGAGAACTAGGAGTAGCCATTGTATTTATATATATTAAAAAAACTTTAAGTCGGTTTACCAAGCTTGCTATGCACGTATTCGCAAAACTTTCGGAGTTTTGGTTTGATTTCATCCTTCCACACACTCATATCCCTTTTGATAGTCACAACGCCGGTAGGGCTATCAAATTGACATTTATCAACACCCAACATCTCCATCAACACTTGTGATCTCATCACATCCGCACTAGTGATCTCAGTATTCGCGTGTTCGATATACTGCTTTACGTTTAATATTGTCAAACCCCCACCGTTATCAACGACGATATCGCCTATTCGCCCATACAATTCGTAGGTTGTTCCACAGATATCAAACATAGAATATCTACACTCACGCTTATCAAGATGTGTATACTCTCGAACAGTAAGTTTACTGTATAGAATGTCGCCAATATACCCAAATAAAAGTGTCAAGTTCTTTTTACTCAATCGACACTTCGAAATGAGTTGAACTTTAATCGCATTCAATTTCATTTCCAAATCGCGAGTTCTGCGGGATTGGAACTGTATCGCTGTATCTATCATAACACGTACAACTGGTTCGTCTGTTGCGATCTGTTCAACAATGCGTTCACGATCAATACCATCAGGTGTCGTTTGAATATAAGACGCGCGAATACTCTTCGCGATATCAACGGGTTTGGTGAACCATATTTTACCATTGATCGCTGGAACATCGCTCACATCAATCGAAATTTTATTAATACCGATTTTTTTACAGTTAAATTTGATATCCCTCACGACCGAGTATACAAGCCCACATGCACGCGAATCTTCCAACGCATCATGTGCTCGGAATACATCACCCGTTATATATTTATAAACAGTTTCCAGTTTATAATTTGCAGTGTCAAAGAACGCACCTCTCGATAAATCGAGTGTACACACAAATTTCAACCTTTTGAATGGTTCTACCGATAAACCATACCGGTAACACTCACTGAATAATACAGTCTTATCGAAACTGGAATTATGCGCAACAAGTGTATCCACTCTCGCACTTTTAATAACATCTACAAATTTATTGTACACCTGCACAAACGGTAACCCTCTTTGTAATGCTTGAACGTGTTTAATTTTATGTATATGTGTAGCACCCACCGTATCTTCATCATGCGACCCTAACGTAAACCCATCTGGATATACGAGTGAATGATATGTTGACAATTCTCGACCGTGTAGCGAGAAGTGAACAGCTGCGATTGAAGCCATTCTACATTCACTAAAGAGGTGATAGTTTTCGGGTGTAACCCCCCCCGAGATAATCGGAGGTTTACCGGATGTTTCTGTATCCCATGCAATGTAGCCCATCTTATGTTTTTGTAATGAATATTCTTTATATGTGTGACAACTTAAATTCTATTCATCTTTATCTACATATTCTTCATCTACAGCATCCTCTTCAACTTCACACTCGGCATCCTCTTCAATTATCGCCTCATCTTCTTCTGGACCATCTTCATCTATAGGTTCATCTTCGACGACTTCATCAACATCTTTGATATCTGGTGTATCTTCACCTTCGACGACTTCATCGACATTTTTGATATCTGGCGTATCTTCATCTATAGGCGCCACCTTGACAGGTTTTTTTACAACCTTCCTTCGTGATACTGTCTTATCGAAAATATCAATAATCATCTTTTCCAGTTTGACCCCAAACTTCTGCCGCACTTTTAAATTGTCGTTCATTTTTTTCAAGAACGCCGGTGAATACCCCAACGCCTTGTATGCCGCCACCAGTATTTTATACGCTGGCGACTTCCCTTTCGAGTAATATGTCTTCCATAAATACAAAAAGTTTGTAACGATCTTTACACGAACTTTACCCGATTTTAGGATGTTAAGTTTTACATAAAGCTTATCAAGATAATCGACGTAACACTCTTCTTCATATACGGTGTACGTATCTTTACCTCGTGCTTCTATCACGTCCGGTTCTTTGTAAGGCACGTTACAATTCGCGTAATTAGTTTTTAATAATTTCTTATATAACTCAACATTCTGGTATCCAAAACGAGATTTCAATGGGGGTCTATTCGTAACCTGTCTATTATTAATAATAGAATGTACTAAACCACCGACGGCGGGTAGTCCATCATTTATATGTGGTGAAACGGGAATTCGCTTATGCGGACGCTTCAACATGTATAAAATAACATTACAAAAAAATAACTTAAGTCTAATCTACACCCTATTACTACTATAATCTAATTCACAACCAATAACATGGTGTGCTTGGAAATTTTGAAGAGAACTAAATGGTCCCCATAATTCGATAACCTTCCGTTTCTTATCGTACCAGATGTACGAAAGTTCGAGAAATCTCGTGAGCCAATAAAAACGCTTACCGTTTCTACCAACAAATTTAAACATCTCTTCCTCTGAATATGCCGAAACATCCATTTGACTATAATGAGTATTAGGCGGAGTATAGGGTGCCATGTTTATTACTTATATCTATAAATGACCTATGTTTTAAGTAGGTTTATTTCATACCACAAGAACTACAGTACCCTTCGGTACCCCCCGTAGAACATTTACACGGCTTTCCATACACTTGATCAGTCGACCCACACTTGGGACAGACACCGGACTTCTTAATGGGTGCTCCTGTTTCGTATGCCTCACGCTTACCACCCGACTTCATCGCAGTTTTGGGTGCCACATACCCCTCACGCTTACCACCACACATGTACTTTTCTTTTGCTGTCACTTTATAAATCGCGATACCAACCAAGATAATCAAAATAACAATTCGAGGATCGAAGTTTTTCATTTTATATATATAAATATTTTATTCATACTGATATTCATTAGATTCATGTAAACTTATTTCCGAATCTTCATAACTTTCACTATCACTATCACTATCACTATCATACTGATCATCTGTATCATTTTCATATTCGGGGTCGGAGTCATCTAAACTTCTATAATGAATAGTCTCACCTTCCCTGACGAAGCGTCCCGTTTCCGCGAGTTCAGTTGTATCATAAAATCCTGAAATCGAATCAATTGGAACCTGATGTGTATAATGACTGAATTTATATAGAAAAATATCCGAATCATATACCAATTGCTTTACTGTATATGTTTCGATTTGTGTGGAAACTATTTTACATATATCTACGAGACCCTCTTCATATTCAACATCCACAATCTGCCCATCCATTCATTTAATACAAAGTATATTCTTAAAGTAACATTTTCTTAGTATATACATATGATCATTCCCAAAACAATAAATCCGAAAGATGCGGTTATGTTTGATATAGACGATACCCTAATTAACTCACAAACTGGTAAAATTATTGAGGATATATATGAATTATACAAGAATGTTCAGAAAAAGGGGTATAGGATGGTTATAATCACAGCCCGTCCTGGATTTTACAAGAATGTAATATGGACACAAAAACAATTGAAAGATATAGATATAACATATGATGAACTAGTATTCACACCCCCGCAAAGTAAAGCCATTTACAAACGCGAATCTAAATATAATTATATTCTTTCAGTTGGAGACATGGATACAGATTTAACCGATTCTAAATATTCCATCAAAGTTTCCAGTGAGAGTTACACAGGTGACACGTAATAAATACTGTCATGGGTTCATCTGCCGACCGCGTTTGCATTTCATAATATGTTGTTTTCCACTGTCTACATTTCCCACATTTGAAAGCACCCTTGTAATTGATTTCATTCGCGACATTATAATCCTTTTTCATACTTTTCTTCACACTCTCATCTATCTGGATGGCGAGTGGACCATCCGGCCATAGGACATGAGGTGGTGTAGTTACAATATCACACACTTTTAATTTACCTGTCACTATATCATCCTTAAGCGTACTTGCCTTTCTTATACACGTTTGAATCTCGAGAAACTTGGTTTTATATCGATTTATATGTCTATGGTTATCAGACGCCGGGACATCACAAACCTCTCTGGATTTAAGTATAGCCCAATTATGTATAGTTTTCTCGAGATTGATACACTTTGTATCTGTTACCGGTAAATCTAATAGCTCTGCAAATCGCTCTATGACAAATTGTCTTGCCATATTTACTATTATAATTGAAGGTTTTAGTATCGACTTAAGTGTGGCATGTCAGTTTTCGCACAATCCCCATACGATTCAGGCGAACACACGTTAAATGGATCTTTTGTTTGTTTACGGTCATTTGACAAGCGGTCTACATTCCAGGGAGTATCCAGGCTGTGAAACTTGCGATGGGCATTTTTATTGTCGATTATTCCCTCATACACCTTAGTAGGACCGAACATCGTATACCTTTCAGCGCACGCGCTTAAAAGTATGATAGCTAAGAGTGTGAAAATCGCGGTCTGTACTGTTAATTGCATATATTAATACCACTTTTTTTTATTTGTACATTTCATATGACAATTGCGGTATTAATACATGAAGATATACATCATGTGACAGAAATCGAGCTGGATATCAACCCAGCGAAGAATGAAGTATTTAAAGTACTCGGAGGACCTCCCACGTTTATTGGGCAATGGCCTGTTATAGATGTAGTTATAATGAAATCGACAATCACAGAAACGACTAATTCCAATTCACTACCTAAACCATTTCACAAGGAGGATCTAATGGGTAAGATACTTCTTATACGAATGGATACGGATTCCGAACCACAAGATTTCACGCTAGAAGAGTATTTACGGTTTATCAAAGAAACGTCGTCGGAATAAATGCTTTACCACGTAATACAGCTTGTGAATATTTAAGTGCGAGTTGAAAATGAGTAAACGCCCACTCTAGCATATCAATTTTACCAGAAAAGAATGGATTATCATTCACGATCTTATCGAGATGAATCTTTTTCTGCTCGGTAACACCAACCATAGCATTATCGACTTTCTGTAACCATAAGACGTGGTTCTCTTCACTGGGATCAAACTTTGTAACGACGGTCGCCATTTATATATGTACTCACGTATTCTTTATACTGTAATCTAGGTTCTCTCTATATAAAACGTTGTCAGCTTCGCCGTCTATATCTTGTCCTGATAATCGAATTGATAACAAACTATCGAAATCAAATTCGTGACAATAGAAATATTGTATTCCCGATGAGAGTGTCATGTCATCCAAATCACCGCGTGATTTATAAGTCAAACTTAACATGACATCATACATACCTCCGTCACATGGAATATAATCCAGGTCTGGTTCAATTTTCGTCATTGGTTTAGATAGATCTACACATGGCCATTTTCCAAATTCCCCCCTGTGTTTCGATAAATATTTTGTATATATACGCGCAGTCTTGAAATTTTTAAAGCATATAAACCGAGGTGTAGATTTGGCATCAAGAATGGTAGACGCCCCTACTCGGAAAAGGGTTACGAAATAGAAGTCGGTCATGCATATTATTTATAGGATTAAAAACCTTAAGATAATATATATGCAATTCCCGAAAACCCCCGGGCAATGTACATATTTACGGTCCATTCAATCTCCAAAGCCTATTATTATAGCGACTGGTCCAGCGGGTTCGGGTAAGACTTTGCTGGCATGTCAAGAAGCGTCTATACGTATAGCTAAACGTCAATATGATAGTATCATTTGTACCCGTCCTATAGTTGCAGCAGGTGAAGACTTGGGATATTTACCAGGTGACATTGATAGTAAGATGGAACCATGGACAGTTCCAATGATTGAAATTTTCGAACAGACCCTTTCACATGGCCAACTTAATTCTCGTGTATATATCGAACCATTAGGATTTATGCGTGGTCGTACGTTTAAAAACGCATTTGTCATAGCTGATGAAATGCAGAATAGTACACCAAGTCAAATGAAAATGCTTCTCACTCGTATCGGTGATAACTCAAAAATGCTCGTACTCGGAGATCTACAACAAAGTGACATTGAAACGCGAAACGGGTTAGAAGATATTATAAATCTAGTTGATTGTGTAGATTTAGAATACATAGACCGTGTAGAAATGACCGAAGATGATGTTGTGCGTCACCCATGCGTCACCGAAATACTAAATCTTTATAAGTAGGTCCAAGGCGTGTATATATTTATTTACGTTTACAGTGTGTTTTCCATTTTGTAAAAATAAATTGTAATACTATATGACTTATACCCCAGCTCAGATTAATCCATTTTGGAAATGGATGCGTAGTAATATCGTCAATCTATCGTTTACCGCCAATAAGGCTGTAGTTATACGTGATTGGAGATTGGCTGCATTACATTCTTTTTTCAGTATCGGTATTGTGTTTTGGGTCATTTATTCATTATTTGCGGGAAAAACGTATATCGTCACCGAAGTTCCCACAGGGGTTGCGAGTGCTTGGGGTTTGGCTTCGACAGAGTATACGTCTACACAAGCTGCGATATACGACGGTGGTTCGTCATTTTGTGATACTCTCACAAATTACCAATTTAAATACTCTGACGATTGGTTATATAGTACACCGGTGTGTGCGTTCTATATGGGGGCTGAATTAATCTCAAAGCTACCTTCGGGTAATGTCATGTTTTTTACAACACATATATCTGAAACAATTAAACAAAGATATCTGAAACCTCTAAGTGGATGTATTTCTAACTTGAACGGTCTTGGTGATGCGACCGAGGTTATGGACAGGTGCGAACACGCAAAATCTACAAACTTCTTGGCACCAGGTATAGAAGAGAGTTATTTCGCATTCAATCATTATTTCGATTCTCGTATACAATCCGGGGCAAAACCGCTCACGTATATTAGGAGAGAGGGGTTTGATGATAATCTATACACGTTTGAAAGGGGTGATGCAATTCGTCTGAAAGTGTCGGAGTGGCTAAACATTACAGGAATTGAACTCGATAAACCATTCAATGGACAGAACGTAGATGATTTAGATATTACAGGTTTCAACGGTGCTGGAGAAGACATCGAAAAGTATCCATACGTGAGAACCAGTGGGTTGCGGTTGAATATAGAGGTCAGGTATCATAACTTCCACCTTGACCGAGTATTACATACAGATATGGGGGGTGAAGATGTGTACGCTGTCGTGACAGTATCCCCCAAAATTGGTTGGTTCTCAAAAGGTGATGAAATATTGTATAGCCAAGTCGGTGGTGGTGCAGCATTTGACATAAACAACCCAATTAATTTGACAAGTGGGCAACCAAATGGTATGTATTACGATTTTTACAGGTATGGTATATTATTTGATATACAACAAACTGGTTTAATTGGAGAAATAGATTACATTTTCATTCTCTTGCAATTTACATCTGGTATTGTTCTATTAGGACTTGCGACTACACTCGTTGGCTTCATTGCTAAGTTTGGTTTAGGTGAAAAGTCTGAGTTATATAGGGGTGCCATGCTAGAGACGTTTGATATCCAGCGTGAAGCTGCGCGGTACGCTACCCAAGCATGTGTTGCCACCAAAAGTTTCAAAGACGCCGACACTGCTGGTTCGGGTGATTTAGATTTTGATGAGTTGATAACTCTCATCAAAGAGTCTTTCTCTAAGAGTTATATAGATGATGACGCTGGTGACTACTTTAACGAAAAAGAAATAACTGCGATGGCGTATTATCTCATGAGAGCAGCAGATGAAAACCTAGACGAAAGGATTTTAGAACAACGTGAGAAAACACCGGAAGAGTTGAGAAATTCAAAGATATCATTACATGAATGGCAAGAATTGTCTACAACGGGTGTTTTCACTTTTAAAGATCTTAAATCTACATCAAAAGAACAAGTTGATGCAGCTGGATGGAAGAAGAGTATACTAAAAAGAGTGATGAGTATTCAATCATAAGTCTTTACATATAGATATACATGCTCTGGTCGAGCTATAGGATCGTCATACCCAAACGCCTTTATAAACTTGTGTACATCGTTATCTTCTGTAAAATTGTGTATTTCCACCAAAATGGATGGTGTGTGTTGTTTAATAGTTTCTATAGCACCTTCTAAAACGTATAATTCATGTCCTTCGACATCAATCTTCATGATTGAAGGTGTACCTTTGTATATATCATCTAGACGTTCACATTTAACTGGTACACCTTCTCCCTTCATATCAGGTGCGTGATGAAAGCTCGTACCTCCGTAATTTATTTTATCAGCCGATTGACACCCATGACTAGGTATATGTATTACATCATCACGTCTTTCATTAGATAATGCACATGTGTATATATCTATCGGGTGTTTGGTCTGGTTTTGTTTTGCATTTTTCGTAACTATTGGATGGAATAAAGGCTCGAACGAACTCACCGGACCGTAGTCAGAAAACATTAACGTATTGTATCCAATATTTGCACCGATATCTAAAATATCCGTACCCTCTTTATAATGTTTTGATACGTCGTTCCTCATCCACCCATCCCATTCATATCCCATCGCGATCGTAGGCCCTATGTATTCATCGTTAGCAATAACAGATACTGTATACTTCCCATTATTGACATCGACTAGGTTTATTTCCATGGTATTTAAAAATGACAGTATTTCTCTAAGTGAGTAACCGCGCACTCGGGTCAGTTATTGTTGTCCACTTAGGACGCCATATTTCAGAAATGAGGTAATCGCTATCGTTACCATATTTTTGCCAGAACATGTTTCTATACATCGCCTCTTCTTTCGTGAGTGGAACATTATACCCACGCGCTCTCTCTACAATCATCCGAAACTCTTTAGGTGAAACATTCTTTTCTGCATACTTTTTTATGGTGTCAACCCAGTTAGTGCCCACCGCATCACTCATACCATCCTTTCTACGCCATAAAATTTCATCCGGAAGATACCCAATAAACAGGGATCGTAAAACATTCTTTTCAATGGAATGAATTTTCAAGTTTTGGTTTATACCCATACACGCATCGATGAACCGTTTATCTAAAAATGGTACAACCAAATCAAGGCCATGTGCACTGGCACATCTATCGGCTCTCAACCCATCAAACTGGTGAATAAGTTTTAGACGTCGCATATTCTCGTGTGCAAATTCAATAACACCGGGCGCTTTGTGAAAGTATAAATATCCACCCAATAGTTCATCAGCCCCTTCACCAGAAAATATATACCGACAATTGGTCTTTTCCTTGATATATTTACATAAAAGCCACATGGGTGTACTTGCACGTATAGTCGTCGTATCATATGTTTCGGTAGACTTGATCACGTTAGTAATAGTATCGATACCTTCTTGTGTCGTAAATGTAACCTCCGTATGATCCGTGTCAAGATATTCAGCCACCTTTCGAGCAGCTGCGAGATCAGGGCTACCGACAAGTCCAATCGAAAATGTTTTAATTTTACCTATTTTTTCAGTTGCAATAGAAGCGATCAGACTACTATCGAGACCACCGGATAAGAGAAACCCGATATCCCGCTCCGTATTATCAAGTCGTGTATGTACAGCGTCAATAAGTGTCTGTTTAAGGTTTTTTGTGGGAACGTGTCTACGTCCCGGGACTATATCCCAATAGGTATTGTAATAGCACGTGAAATCGTCGATATATGAATCGTATACATGCCCGGGTGGGAAAATGTGGATTTCAGTTTTCAGTGACAGTAAAGCCTTCGCTTCACTCGCGAATGCGATAGAGTTTACATCGTAACGCGTGTAGAACATGGGGCGTACACCCACCGGGTCACGTGCAGCAATCACACGGTCGCCGCTCGTATACACCATGGCAAAATCGCCGTTAATTTTATCAACTGTTTTCAGTATTCCATACTTCTCGATCATGGGTAACAAAACTTCACAATCACTCGTACCCTTTTCGTCTCCCGTCCTAAATTCCTTGTGATTGTAGATTTCACCGTTACACACGAGCATACTTTTGTTTTGTACGAATGGTTGCATACCCGCGTCTGTCAAGTCATTGATTGCTAGTCGATAAAAATCCATCCGACACTTACCTACTGTATTGGTCCTGTAATCATTAGGTCCTCGGTGCGTTAGGATATTAGACGATATATCAACCTCACTACCAAATAAGGTAATTATCCCACACATATTACTATATCAATTGATTATTTTAAGCTGTATTAAAGTTAAGGAGTGTATATAATATAAATGGTTTCCATTACATACACTCCAACATTCACCATTTACAACACCGAAAAGAAGATTAAGAAAGATACAAAACATTGGCGCCAATATTCTACAAAATCATCCGAGAGACCACGCATGAATTTTGCTATGACCCCTCCAACAAAGACATTGATGCGAGACCGCGTTATAGAATTGGAATTGGAAGTAGAAAAGTATAAACACATTAATACTAAATTGAAACTACTCGTGGGATGGAACGTACGCGCGGCACATTCAGCCCTCAAAAGTTCACAGGATATACTCGAAATAATCGAGAATCTAGATAAAAAAGAGGCGGTGGCCGAAACGAGGGAATCGATATTGGATTAATTGAGATGCTTTCTACACACGGCGCTATACATGTCACTCCCCCCTATAAGTTCAAGTTCCGTATTATTCACCATACGTTTCGTAAATGGTCCCGGGGTTCCATCTTTACATGTCATACACAACGCAGACAATTTTGTGACCTCCGACGCGAGTGGTATACACTCGATCAGTTCACCAAATTTTCTCTGAGACGAATCCCCATCAAGTCCCGCGACGATCACACTCTTACCAATACACATAGAACATTCGATAAATCTTTTCAAATCGGGGAAGAATTGCGCTTCATCTATAGCTACTATATCAGCACTGTCATACTCCGTCTTGTTAATTAAATCGAATAGTTTTATAGTCTTGAAACATTCAAACGTTATATTATCATGTGATTTCAGGACTTCATCTGGGGATCTAGTATCCTTTGCAGAGTTTATCACTATTATTTTTTTTCCAATAACCTTCAATCGTTTGAGTCTCCGAATCATTTCAGAAGTTTTACCTGAAAACATATTCCCCATAATAATTGTGAGGACCATCGACGTTCTATTTAAAATAAAGTTTTTTTATAATGAATTTGAACACATATATTAATTATCTAAGTATCAGATAGATGAAGGTTCACATTGTCGGTGCCGGACCTACAGGTATGTCCATCGCATGGGAACTAAAAAAATATACCGATCATGAAGTCGTAGTGTACGATAAAAAGACTTCAGCAGGTGGATCGTGGTGGGAACCTTCGGTGACTTCACGCGATCTACACGCACACAGGATAGTATTCGATCGAGCATTCATCAATACGAATAGTTTATTCAAAGAAATGGGGATTAAATGGGATACTATATTTCAAAAGACAGACTCGAGTAGTGGACCCGTTATAAGTAAGTATCTCTCAACGGGAGACTATCTCACACTTTCGTCGCTTGCCATTAGAGTATTAGCAATGCCATGGAAGTATAAGAAAGTGTCACTCAAGGATGCGATCGGGGCGTTATCTGAAAATGGTCAAAAGTTGATGGAAGCTATACCACTCGTGATAGATGGAGTACCATGGGATGTCATGACAGCGTATGAATTTGTTAAAAGTTTTGATCACGTCGGTCTTTCCAAAGCTTACACACAAAAGGTTTCAGGTAAAGTCATGGGTGACGCAATGCATGAAGCCCTAGTCGAGAAGGATGTTCAATTTAATTTTGGAAATGAACTAAAGGATGTCATCTACCGCGAGAATGGATTTACAGCACATTTTGAAAACGGTGAAATTATCGAAGACGGATTACTCGTATTGTGTCTCGATAATAGCCCGGCTATAAAGTTTGTGAAAGATAATTGGGGGAGTGACGCGGTGGATAAGATAAGTCCGAGTACATACGGTGCTATAAACGTTATATTAGAATACGAAGAGGAAATATCTATCGCGAGTGATTTACAGTATATAATAGATACGGAATTACACATTCAACCCGTCGTTCTTTCAGATAAAAAGACTATTTCGTGTGTCATATGCGATTTAACCGACGAGATCATTCACATGGATGAAGATACACTCGTAACAAAAGTTATAGAACAACTCGATATTGTCAAACCATCAAAAGTGCGTATCGGTTGGGGTGCTGAGTGGAATGGTACTAAGTGGGTATTTGACCAGTCATCGGGTGTGTTGAACCCCAATGGTCATCTCCCTTTCTTTGGGGTATCTAAAACAGTTGCCATGTGTGGTATGATGTCATATAGAAAGACCCCATATTCCAGTATGGAAGGTGCCATCGAAGTGGGGCGACGGTTTTGTAACAAAAAGTTTGGTACACGTAAACCATCCCGACCTTTCATGGTCACCGATATACTTTTGTTATTCGTAGTATTACTCATCGCCACTTTAAATAGGAAACGTATATACAAAATGTTTAATGGTAAATAATTATTTTAACTTTGATATCGTGTATAGGACTAACAATGTATGTACGACATAATAAATAATATTATAATCGTCCATAGATAACCTCTGTTTAATTTGAAAAACTGAAAATATATCATACAATTGTCTGTTCTCATCTAATCCACATTCTTTATTGTATATGGGCATAAGAAAACATCCCTGCTCTTTATTCGGATTAAGTATTCCCTGTAGAACCAACCCGATAGCGCTAAATAAAAGAATCGACAAAATACGTATATCTTTGAATATAAATGGACCGAGATAAATGAAAACAGTCGTGATATTGTGAAGATAGTGTAAGATGTTATGCTCCAGGGGTACTTCCTTTTTACATGGATAGTGATACTTATCTAACATGTAAAAAATCAAACCCAATAAACATAAAAGTAAAACTTTATTCATCGTTCCTGGATTACGCGGATATTTTTATCTTCAATCGAATCGAACTCCTTCATTGACAGTACGAAGTTTGAATTTAAATTTTCTTCCATGTGACTGACAGATTTAACAGCGACCGCCGCACCTGTATTTAAAACCCAACTCAATACAATCATACTCGGTGTACAATTTCGCTCTTTTGCGATCGTGGTAATATGGTGATCAGTTAGAGCCTCTTTACACATCGGACTATACGCCATGACATTGATCATATTTTTGTTACAGTACTCATATAATTCTTTTTGTTGAAAATGTGGATGGACTTCAATCTGATTCATCGCCGGTTTTAAATGTTTTATTTTTTCGAGGTGTTCGATTTTAAAATTAGAAACACCTACATTTCTACATAAAGTTTCTTCGAGTTCCTTCATTTTCGTAAATACGGTGAGAACATCCGCATCGTATCGATCTCCATCCTTATACACGACCGGCCAGTGTACGAGATACATGTCTAAATATTCAATCTGAAGTGTATCTATACTCGTTTGACACGCACTTTCCACGTCATCGTGTTGATCATTCCATAATTTCCCAATGATAAATAAATCTTTCCTCGTACACACTCCTTCGTCGATACACCGTTTAATTTCGTTACCGATCATGGCTTCATTTCCGTAGAAGTGTGCGCAGTCGATAGTTCTGTATCCACATTTGATAGCATTATATACATCATTTTCATGTACATCATACGTTCCATACGCAATTTTATGCATTTCAGTTTTATTGGGAAATATCATGCGATCGATACATGTATTGTTTAAGCCATAACATAATGCGTCGGTTTCGACTCCAATTGTATCGTCTACTAGATTTTCCCCAAATGAAAAATGAATCTGGTTATTTTTAACACTCTTATCATTATACATAAATTCAAACATTTCACTCAAGGTGAATGTATTACCACATCGAAACATTTTGGGTAGATGAAACGTATCCGAATATTGTTTATGTAGTTTGATAAGTGTATCATCGTGAATACCCAAAACGCGTCCAACATGAGAGGCACCTATCATCCCCACGTTTACAGCTTCCCCGTGATAATATTCATCTTTTGACACGTACTCGAGTGCGTGCGCATATTGATGACCGTACATGAGAATCGGGTGTTGTTCCCATGGATCACTTCGTACGTGTTCGATTTTAGCTTCAATCGTTTTCATCACATTGGAAAACATATCATCATCCGAGAGCGTAAAATTTTCACACACCGCGTGTTTAATAATTTCCGCATACCCATCCCATATAAACCGCTCGTCTAACGTTTTCAAAAAGTCATAGTAAATATAAATATTCGACGGTACTTTGTAGCACCCGATTTGATTTTTTCCGTGTTCTGTATTTAGTGCCTGTTTATAAGATATACACGCATCCGTCATGGCGAGCAATGTTGTCGGAAAACTTACAAATTCTACACCTCTCTTATACGTACCCGCAATAAACCCAGCCAAGTTACTTACAGAACCACCACCAACAGATACGACGACTACGTGTGTATCCATTTTATTTTTCCCCATCTCATCTATAAACTTTGAATAATATGTAAGGTTCTTGTATTCATCTTTGGCTTCGACCTCGAACACAATTCCATCGATTACCGGAAGCCCATATAGTCGCTTAATATTCGTATCAACGAACAATACAACACGGGATTTAATCTGCTCGACTGCACTTTTCCAATCATAGATGGTTTCAATAGTACATACATTTTCAACTCTTCTATTAATTAAAATCCTCATCTACTGTATATGAATATACTTTTATTTATTTTAATGATCATTCACGCGGTGTGGATCATCGGATTCCAGACATTCGGTTTATTCGTGTTACCGAAGAAACTATATTACGTGTATCCACTCGCATGTGCACTCGTGAGTCTACACTGGGTTATTTTCGATAATAAATGTATACTATCCGTTCTCGAAAACAAGGTTTCTGAAGATAAAAACAGTAATGACGACACGTTTGTATACAACGCGATACGCGACAAACTAGGTGTTCCCATATATACACAAAAAAGATTCCAGCACGCGATGATGACAGCGAGCTTTATGTATGTCGCATATATATACAGAAAAAATCCTAAGATTCTAGCACTGTGTCTCATGTGTTTATATTTAAATAGATGGGAAGTGTGGTCTAAAAATTTTCTATAGATGTAGTATGAGCGATTGTTATTATACGAAATCGTATACAATCGACAATGGGAATTATGATGGAGTTGTAGAGTGTACCTATGTGCTTCTCATGGAAAATTCAGAAAGAGAAGAACAAATCATACGACAGATTGAAGAAGCTCAAATTACTAGTCAAGTTGTACTCCAATATAATAAGGGATACAAAAAGTGTGAAAAATATTTACGAGTGAATAAACCGAATTACGATCTCGAGGATGCTTTGAAGAATAGTTTCAAACACGCACTCGAACAGGGGTATTCCAGAATTATCGTACTTGAGGATGATTGCCAGTTCGATGAACGTATCAGGGACCCCGTCGTCGTGAATGACTTACGCACATTTTTGGAGCGACGTGATCCACAAATATATAATTTGGGAACCACGATTTCATTAACTTCACCTATTGATATTCTCCTCCACAAGAGGAATCAGCGCTTGTTATACACCACATGCGCTCATGCTGTAATTTACAATAAAAAGTATATGGATAAAGCAATACGCCGTAACTTTATGGCGGGTCATGTAGATTTTGAGATGAATAGAACTTGGTCCAAGTATACGTACACGTATCCACTCGCATATCAATTACTTGAGGATACGGAAAATAAAAAAGAGGGCTGGGGTTATGTAGCATTCATAGCCGATATTCTATTTAAACCTTTAAAGTTGGATACACAAGTACAACCTGGGTTTGACCGTCTCAAACTCACATTTGACTACGTGAGTATCATGTTATTCTTATTATTGTTATTCTATATAATACGAATTAAAAATTATATCAGGTAAATATAAGATG
>Ga0308007_10000230_pt1 | contig 25153 bp, 21 predicted proteins | sample Neamet71_FD_203152 | JGI IMG/M metagenome (GOLD analysis project Ga0308007, IMG submission 203152) | Marine microbial communities from water near the shore, Antarctic Ocean - #71 | ecosystem: Environmental > Aquatic > Marine > Unclassified | place: Southern Ocean | collected 2014-06-07
AACATAGTAATGCTATATATGGAGTTCTATTAGGATCATATTCTAAGCGTTCAACTGTAGCTGGGATACCATCCTTATTTCTCTTAAAATCAATTAAACGATAGTGTCTTTTATGTCCACCGCCTATGTGTCGAGTAGTAATTCTGCCATTATTATTTCGGCCGCCAGACTTTGATTGACTTTCAAGTAAAGGAGCATAAGGATCACCTTTGTGTAGATCAGGGTTTACAACACTAATTACATGTCTGCGGCCTGGGGACGTTGGCTTTCTTTTTATAACTGGCATTTCAATTACTTCCCTTTTACTCTACAGATGCAAAGTCAATTTCTTGACCCTGCTCTAAACGAACGTATGCTTTCTTCCAGTTAGAACGCTTCCCTAACCCATTTTTTGTTTGCTTTGTCTTGCCTTTCATTAAAGCTACCGAGACGCCTAATACTTTCACGTCAAAAAGTTTCTCAACAGCTGCTTTTATTTCAGGTTTCGTAGCATTCACTACAACTTTAAAAACTACTTGATTTGCAGAACTGACTGCAGAAGTTGCTTTTTCTGTAAAATGAGGTCCTAATAAAATTTTGAAAATGCGTGTTTGATTCATCCTAGCATCTCCTCAATTCTCTTCAGCGCAGAAATAGTCACTAATACTTTTTCAAAGCGGATTAAACTCACAGGATCAACTCCCAAAGCATCACTAACGTCGACTTTATGTAAGTTTCTTGATGACAGATAAAGGTTTTCGGTAACTTCTTCGGTTACGATCAAAACATCCTGCTCTAATTTGTAGTCACCTAGCTTATTTATTAAGGCTTTAGTTTTTGGTTCTTTGAGATCAAAGTCTTTCACCACAATCAGTCGATCTTGTCGAGCCAGCTCAGAGAAAATAGATCTCATTGCTGCTCGATACATTTTTCTATTTAGCTTTTGTGAATGATCCTGGGGTTGAGCTGCAAATGTAACACCACCCGAGCGCCATATTGGGCTTCGAATAGTACCAGCCCTGGCACGACCAGAACCTTTCTGATTCCATGGTTTTCTTCCCCCGCCGGAGACTGCAGCGCGGTTCTTTTGAGCCCTAGTACCTTGACGACCACCAGCTAAATAAGCAGTAACTGTCTGATGTACTAAATCTTGGTTAAACTCTTTACCAAAAGCTAAGTCAGAAACCTCTATAGTCTCTGCCTTACCTTTGGTTTTTGAAATACTTAATTCCATCAACGGTTTCCTCAGCTCTTCTCAGCAACACGAACAATAATATCGCCACCCGGTGCACCTGGCACCGCCCCTTTGATAAGAAGCAAATTACGCTCGGAATCAATGCGTACAATTTCTAAATTCTGCGTAGTAACTTGTTCGCTACCCATATGACCTGACATTTTTTTGCCTTTCCACACTCGTCCGGGAGTTTGACACTGACCAGTAGAACCATGAGCACGGTGAGACAATGAGTTGCCGTGCGTGGCATCTTGCATCTGGAAGTTCCAGCGTTTTATAACCCCTGCGTATCCTTTACCTTTTGAAATTCCAGTAACATCAACTTTTTGACCTATAGAAAATTGGTCAACAGCGATACTTTCTCCAATTTTAGCCTCAGTGGACTTGTCAAGACGAAGCTCCCAAATTCCTCGACCAGCTTCAACTCCCGCTTTTGCAAAGTGTCCGGCCTCAGATTTACTAACACGGGAGGAACGACGAGATCCAACAGTTACCTGCACAGCAGAATATCCATCTATCTCATCAGTTTTAATTTGAGTAATGCGATTAGGTTCAACCTCAACCACTGTTACAGGGATTGAAGCTCCTTTATCATTGAAAACACGAGTCATGCCGCTTTTACGGCCGACGATACCAATAGTCATCTTAACAACCTCATAGTGTACGGGGCTTTTACCCGCTATGGCCGCCTATTTCAAAGCGTTACACCCACCAAGCGTTGGCTGGGCATGGGCTTAATTATATTAATAGCTTGATTAACCCAAGCTAATCTGCACTTCCACCCCTGCAGCTAAATCTAGCTTCATTAGGGCATCTACTGTTTTTTCTGTTGGCTCTACTATGTCTAATAATCTTTTGTGAGTACGAATTTCATACTGATCTCGCGCATCTTTGTTAACATGCGGAGAAGTTAAGATAGTGAAGCGTTCTTTGCGAGTAGGCAATGGTATTGGCCCACGAATCTGTGCGCCAGTACGTTTTGCCGTTTCGACAATCTCTTGTGTCGAAGCATCGATCAATGCGTGATCAAAAGCCTTAAGACGAATACGAATACGTTGATCCTTCATGGAACCAAACTCCAACTATCTAATTACTGTAAAAGAGCCGTAAGATCCTGCAAGTTCGTCAGGACCCTGAAAAATGGAGGCGAGATTTTAAGTCTGGGAGTTCCGCGTGTCAAGTACAACAGTCACCTTTATTTGTTTGTTCTAGTATTATGTACGCTAACCAATTTTTTTCTCTTAAATTTTAGACTTAACCCAAGCGTTCGAACTAGCCATAATTAAATCAATATCCATCATTTTTTTATATGCTACAAAGAAAATCATGCTTCTTTTTTAAACATAAAAGGCGCAATAACTGTAAAAAAAGCCGAAATTCCCTATTTTTCGAACTTTTTACAACTAATTTCCAAATATTTAACAATAAACCAAAATAATTCTTGTATAATTACGCGCATTTTTTAAGCCCACTCAAACTTTACATAGAGCAATACAATGACCGATTTATCGAACTATAGAAATATTGGAATTTTCGCGCACGTTGATGCGGGAAAAACTACTACTACTGAGCGCATCCTTAAACTTACCGGGAAAATACATAAAACTGGTGAGGTTCATGACGGAGCAGCTACTACTGACTTCATGACGCAAGAACAGGAGCGAGGAATAACAATTCAGTCTGCTGCCACTACTTGTTTCTGGAATGACCATCGCTTAAATATCATTGATACACCTGGTCATGTTGACTTTACGGTTGAAGTTTACCGTTCACTTAAGGTCTTGGATGGAGGTGTTGGTGTATTCTGTGGATCGGGCGGGGTAGAACCACAATCTGAGACAAATTGGCGGTATGCAAACGATTCCAAAGTTGCAAGAATTATTTTTATTAACAAACTAGACAGAATAGGCGCGGATTTTCTTCGTGTAGTCGGACAAATCAAAAAAGTCCTTGGAGCAAACCCACTAGTGATGACACTTCCTATTGGGCAAGAGGACGACTTTATCGGTGTTGTTGATATCCTAACAGAGAAGGCCTATGTGTGGGACGACTCTGGTCAGCCAGAAAACTTTAAGGTTGAAGAGATACCTGCAGACATGGTTGAGCTTGTTGCTAAATATCGAGAGCAGCTAATTGAAACAGCTGTCGAACAAGACGATGATTTAATGATGGCTTATATGGAGGGAGAAGAGGTTTCAATTAAAGACTTGAAGCGTTGCATTCGTAAGGGAACTATAGCGCTAGACTTCTTTCCTACAGTATGTGGATCAGCGTTCAAGAATAAGGGTGTTCAATTAGTTTTGGACTCTGTTATTGATTATCTACCATGTCCTACTGACGTTGAACCTCAACCACTAACAGATGAGCTAGGTGAACCAAATGGTGAATTAGCTCTTGTATCCAGAGAAGAGCCCTTCCGAGCACTTGCATTTAAGATCATGGATGACCGGTTTGGTGCTCTAACATTCATACGTATCTACTCGGGTGTTTTAAATAAAGGTTCATCTATACTTAATTCATTTACAGGAAAAACTGAACGCATTGGTCGAATGGTTGAAATGCATGCAGATGACCGCAAAGAGCTAGACTCAGCGCAAGCCGGTGACATAATTGCTCTTGTCGGTTTAAAAAGTGTCAAAACAGGCCAAACCTTATGTGATCCAAAGCATGAATGTACTCTTGAGCCCATGATATTTCCAGAACCAGTAATTTCAATTTCTGTAAAACCAAAAGATAAAGGTGGCTCAGAAAAAATGGGTATAGCTATCGGAAAGATGGTTGCAGAAGATCCTACTTTTTGTGTCGAAACAGACGATGATTCAGGGGAAACGATACTCAAAGGTATGGGCGAACTCCATTTAGATATTAAAGTAGATATCCTAAAGCGCACTTATGGAGTAGAACTTGAAGTAGGTAAGCCACAAGTTGCATACAGAGAAACTATTACTCAAGCAATCGAAGACAGCTATACGCATAAGAAGCAGTCTGGTGGTTCAGGTCAATTCGGTAAAATAGACTATCGCGTCAAACCAGGAGAAGTTGGATCTGGATTTCAATTTACTTCTACTGTGGTTGGAGGAAATGTACCTAAAGAATTTTTTCCTGCTATAGAAAAAGGATTCAGAGGTATGATGGAAGAAGGTCCTCTAGCAGGATTTCCAGTCTTAGACGTTGAAATTCAACTCTATGATGGGGGTTTTCATGCGGTCGATTCTTCTGCGATCGCATTTGAGATTGCAGCAAAAGGTGCATTTCGACAATCTATGCCGAAAGCAAAACCACAGTTACTTGAGCCTATAATGAAGGTTGACGTCTTTAGTCCTGACGATCATGTAGGTGACGTTATTGGTGACCTTAATCGACGTCGTGGAATGATTAAAGATCAAGAAAAAGGGGTTACAGGCGTACGGGTCAAGTCAGATGTCCCGTTAGCAGAAATGTTCGGTTATATCGGGACTCTTCGGACAATGACATCTGGGCGCGGTCAATTCTCAATGGAATTTTCACACTATGCAGCCTGCCCTAATAGTGTTTCTGAGCAAGTAATTCTTGAAACTAAGGAAAGAAAAGAACAAGAGGCAAAATCATAAGCCGATCATTCATTTGAAGTTTAGCGAAAAAGCTGCCTTAAGTTAGGTAGTTTTTTGCTAAATTTTATCTTTTAGCCATTACCTGATCAAGAACATTACGGGCAGCCTCAGAGTACTTATTAAACTCCATGGTAAACGTAGCACGTCCTTGAGTTGCCGACCTAAGATGAGTTGCATAGCCAAACATTTCTCCAAGTGGGACTTCAGCATTTACAACTTTACCCATAGCGACATCATCCATACCATGAATGATTCCACGGCGTCGATTAAGGTCGCCAACAACGTCTCCCATATTTGCTTCTGGGGTTATTATTTCAACTGTCATTATTGGCTCGAGCAGGACCGCATCTCCATCTTTAGCAAGTTTTTTTGTCGCCATAGATCCTGCTATCTTGAAGGCTAGCTCATTAGAATCTACATCATGATAGGACCCATCAAACAGGGTTGCCTTTAATCCAAGCAACGGATATCCAACTAACACACCATTTTGCATTTGTTCAGTGATACCTTTTTCGATTGCTGGTATGTATTCTTTAGGTACCGTTCCTCCTACTACCTCATTAACAAAAACTAATCCTTCTGCAGCAGGATCATCTGCTGGCTCAAACTTGATGCAAACATGACCGTATTGACCACGACCTCCAGATTGACGAATAAATTTACCTTCTATATTTACAGTACTTCGAATTGCTTCTCGATAAGCGACTTGAGGTTTTCCTATGTTGGCCTGAACACCAAACTCTCGTCGCATGCGTTCTACTAAGATATCTAAGTGCAGTTCACCCATACCGGACATAATAGTTTGACCTGTTTCTTCATCAATACTAATGCGAAAAGAAGGATCCTCCTGTGCAAGCTTTCCTAACGCAACTCCCATTTTTTCTTGGTCAGGCTGAGACCTTGGTTCAACAGCTACAGATATTACTGGTTCAGGAAAATCCATTCGCTCTAAGATAATTTTATGTTTTTCTTCACAAAGCGTATCTCCTGTGGTCACATCCTTCAACCCAATGGCTGCGGCTATATCACCTGCGCGAACTTCATTTATATCTTCTCGACTATTGGCGTGCATCTGTACCATTCTGCCAATACGCTCTCTTTTCATTTTTACAGAGTTATATATAGAGTCACCGCTTTTGAGTTTTCCGGAATACACTCGAAAAAAAGTTAGTGTACCTACGAATGGGTCTGTAGCGACCTTAAAAGCCAGTGCAGTAAACGGCGCATCATCTTTTGCCTGAAAAGTATCCGAGGATAGTTGCTTACCATTAATATCTTCAATAGCTTTAACGTCCAGTGGTGATGGCAAGTACTCAAGGACAGCATCTAAAACTGCCTGAACACCCTTGTTTTTGAATGCTGAGCCTCCAAAAACAGGAAAAATTTCGTTCTCTAAGGTTCTCTGCCTAATAGCAGATTTTATTTCTGACTCTGAAAGCTCTATACCTTCAAGATATTTTTCCATCAACTCATCACTTGCTTCAACTGCCGCCTCAATAATTTTTTCCCGCATACTATTGCAATCATCGAGAAGAGCATCTGGCACTTTTTCATATTTAAATGTTACGCCTTGATCCTCTTGATTCCATAAGATCGCCTTCATTTTTATTAGGTCTACCACGCCAATAAAACCTTCTTCGGCGCCTATAGTCATCTGCATAGGAACGGCTATAGCTCCTAATCTGGCTTCGATTTGTTCTATTACCTTTTTAAAATCAGCCCCAGAACGATCCATTTTATTAACAAAAATTAAACGAGGAACATTGTATTTATTAGCCTGCCGCCAAACAGTCTCTGTTTGTGGCTGGACACCAGAAGATCCACAAAGTACTACGATCGCTCCATCTAAAACTCTTAAGCATCGCTCTACCTCTATCGTGAAATCAACATGTCCTGGAGTATCAATAATATTAATATGGTGTTCTTCTAGCTGTTGCTCCATTCCTTTCCAAAGACATGTAGTAGCTGCAGAAGTTATTGTGATTCCTCTCTCTTGTTCTTGCTCCATCCAGTCCATAACAGATGCACCATCATGCACCTCGCCAATTTTATGTGATACCCCAGTATAGAAAAGCACTCTCTCAGTAGTAGTGGTTTTTCCTGCATCCACATGAGCACAAATACCAATATTGCGATAACGTACGATAGGAGTTTTTCGAGACAACACAACCTCACTCAAGGAAATTAAAACATCTAATTAAGCTTTATTAATATCAAAAAACACAAAAGGCAGCTGTAAACAGCCACCTTTTGATATTAGCACAAACTTTCAATGTAGCTATCAGAAGCGGAAATGAGAAAATGCTTTGTTAGCATCAGCCATTCGATGGACATCTTCACGCTTTTTAACTGCTCCGCCTTTACTTTGCTGAGCATCAATAATTTCTCCAGCCAAACGCTGTACCATTGATTTTTCTCCTCTTTTCCTAGAGAAATCTACCATCCAACGCATTGCTAGGGCGTTCCTTCGAGAAGGTCTAACTTCTACAGGCACCTGATAAGTTGCGCCACCAACACGGCGGGCCTTGACCTCAACAGATGGAGCAATTTTTTCTAATGCCGCTTCAAAAGCAACCAAAGGATCTTGTTTTAAGCGTTCTTCAACTATATCGAGCGCACCATAAACTATGCGCTCCGCAACAGCCTTTTTTCCACTAACCATCACATGATTCATAAACTTAGCTAAAACAATATTTCCAAACTTTGGGTCCGGCAATATCTCACGTTTAGCAACAACTCTTCTTCTAGGCATATAACTTACTCTTTTTTTCAGGGTTTTCCGAGATTAATTAAATACAATATACCCGGCCTTACTTACTATTATTACTTTTTAGGGCGCTTCGTTCCATATTTTGATCGACTTTGTGTTCGATTAGCTACACCTGAAGTATCTAGGGCTCCCCTAATAGTATGGTACCTAACACCAGGTAAGTCTTTAACACGACCACCACGAATCAAAACGACACTATGTTCTTGGAGATTATGGCCTTCACCGCCGATATATGAGCTTACTTCAAAACCGTTTGTTAGTCTCACACGGCATACCTTACGTAAAGCTGAGTTTGGCTTTTTTGGGGTAGTAGTATATACCCTTGTACAAACACCTCTTCTTTGCGGGCAGGCTCCTAGTGCTGGAACGCCAGATTTTATTACTTTGGTTTTTCTCGGCTTACGAACCAATTGGTTGATCGTTGCCATTCAATTAACTCCAAATCAAGGTCTTCTTTTGAAAACCATATTTTTAATTCAGCCTGCTTTGCAGACCGCTGTTTTAGGAGGCGGCATTTTAAAGATACCGACGCCCGTAGTCAAGAGTAACTGAGACAATTAAGTACTCTTTACCTCTCTCTATCAAGCACTTTCATTTGTACTTAATGCTTCACTTAATGCTGCTTCAATATCAACTGCAGTAATAGCCGTTTCTGCTTCCTTTTCTTTTGCTTCACGTCGCTTACGATGGTACGTCAAACCAGTTCCGGCAGGGATCAAGCGCCCAACTACTACATTTTCTTTTAGGCCGCGCAAATGATCTGCTTTTCCTGTGACTGAGGCTTCAGTGAGAACGCGTGTTGTTTCTTGAAATGAAGCTGCGGAAATGAAGCTTTCCGTTGCAAGTGAAGCTTTAGTTATACCAAGGAGAAGGCGTTCGAACTTAGCAGGTGTTTTTTTATCGAGTGCTAATTTTTCGTTTTCTTCAAGTATCCGAGTAAATTCAACTTGCTCTCCTTTTACATAAGAAGAATCACCCATATCAGTAATCTCAACTTTTCGTAACATTTGACGACAAATTACTTCAATATGTTTATCGTTTATCTTAACTCCCTGTAATCGATAGACCTCTTGTATTTCATTCACAATATATTCTGCCAGAGAGTTTACGCCCTGCAAACGTAAAATATCGTGAGAATTCTCAGGGCCATCAGCGATAACTTCACCTTTAGTAACGTTTTCCCCTTCAAATACACCCAATTGATGCCACTTAGGTATTAACGACTCATAATGATCGCTTCCATCAGGAAGCAACTTTCCGTTAGGCGGCGTAATAACAAGACGTCGCTTACCTTTTGTCTCTTTACCAAACGTAACAGTACCAGTAATCTCAGCTAAAATAGCTGGATCTTTTGGTTTTCTTGCTTCGAATAGATCGGCTACACGGGGTAATCCGCCTGTTATATCCCGAGTTTTTGATCCCTCCTGTGGAATACGCGCAACAATATCTCCAGCTCCGACATGCTGATTGTCACGAATACTAAGGATAGCATTAGATGGCAGCATATAATGGGCAGGGACAGTTGAGTTAGCAAAAGTTAGCTCCTTCCCTTCGTCATCAAGCAGTGTGACCATCGGCTTAATATCTTTGCCTGCTGAGGGGCGCTCGTTTGGATCAATCACTGCGATGCTAGAAAGTCCTGTCATCTCATCTGTTTGAGTACGAATACTTAGCCCCTCTTCCATGCCAGAAAAAGCAACCTGTCCAGCAACTTCTGTTATGATTGGGTGTGTATGAGGATCCCAGGTTGATACGATATCACCAGCGGCTACAATAGATCCCTCCTTGACGCTAATCACAGCACCATAAGGTAGTTTATAGCGCTCACGCTCACGACCGTTTTCATCAGCAAGCGCAAGTCCACCAGACCGAGAAACAGCAACTAACTCTCCATTTTCCCGCTCCACTACCTTGATGTTGATAAAGCGAATTTTTCCACCCGTTTTTACTTGGATACTGTCTGCAGCAGTAGCACGTGAAGCTGCTCCACCAATATGAAATGTTCTCATAGTAAGCTGCGTTCCTGGCTCACCAATGGACTGCGCAGCAACAACACCGACAGCTTCACCAAGATTTATTCTATGCCCTCTTGCTAAATCTCGCCCGTAACATTGCGTACAGATGCCATGACGAGTTTCACAGGTTATCGGAGAACGGACTTTTAGTTCATCTATACCAAGCGATTCGATTTGTTCTACACATTTTTCATCGATCATATGGCCTGCTTTCAGTACAACTTTTCTCGCACCAGGCTTGGTGACATCAACTGCCACAACACGCCCAAGAATTCGGTCGCCCAAAGATTCGATAATATCTCCACCCTCAATGACCGGGGTCATGAGCAAGCCTTCTGAAGTACCACAATCTTCTTCAACGACTACTAAATCTTGAGAGACATCCACCAGGCGACGAGTTAAATAACCTGAATTAGCTGTCTTGAGTGCGGTATCTGCTAAACCTTTACGTGCACCATGTGTCGATATGAAATATTGCAACACATTTAAGCCTTCTCGGAAGTTGGCGGTAATTGGTGTTTCAATAATAGAGCCGTCTGGACGCGCCATTAGACCCCTCATTCCTGCAAGCTGCCTAATCTGTGCGGGTGAACCCCTAGCACCAGAATCTGCCATAATAAATACTGAATTGAAGGAAGCCTGGGTCTCAGTTTCACCATCTTTGTTAGCAACTTCTTCCGTGCTAATAACCTCCATCATGGCTTTTGCAACCAAATCATTAGCTCTAGACCAGATGTCGACTACTTTGTTATATTTTTCGCCCTGTGTAACAAGGCCAGAAGCAAATTGACTTTCAATTTCCTTAACTTCTTTTTCGGACTGCGCAATTATTTTTTCCTTAGAAGTAGGAATTGTAAAATCATTTACCCCAATGGAAGCCCCAGATTTTGTAGAAAAATCAAACCCTGTATACATAAGCTGATCAGCAAAAATTACGGTTGCCTTCAATCCAACGTCACGATAACAACGGTTTATAATTTTTGAGATCGCTTTTTTAGTCATTGGCTGGTTGACCATTTCATAACTCAAACCATCTGGAACAACATCCCATAAAAGTGCACGACCTACGGTTGTATCTACAATATATCTTTTCGATTCAGCATCTCCTGCATCGTTAAAAATAACCTCGTTAATACGCACTTTTATTCGAGCCTGAAGATGTACTTGTTTCCCATAATAGGCGACAGAAACTTCTTTGAGGTCCCCAAAAATACGACCCTCACCGAGTGCATTAACTCTCTCGCGAGTCATCCAATACAAGCCTAAAACTACATCTTGTGAAGGAACAATAATTGGTTCCCCGCTTGCAGGAGATAAAATATTATTAGTTGACATCATCAGCGCGCGCGACTCAAGCTGAGCCTCTAAAGTAAGCGGAACGTGGACTGCCATCTGATCTCCATCGAAATCAGCATTGTATGCAGCACATACTAATGGGTGCAGCTGTATAGCCTTGCCCTCAATGAGGACTGGTTCAAACGCTTGAATACCAAGCCTATGGAGCGTAGGAGCTCGGTTTAACAATACTGGATGTTCACGAATCACTTCATCAAGAATATCCCAAACTACAAGTTCTTCACGCTCAACCATTTTTTTGGCGGCTTTTATTGTAGTGGCCAGGCCTCGAAGCTCGAGTTTTGAAAAAATGAATGGCTTAAATAGCTCCAAAGCCATTCGTTTCGGCAAGCCACACTGGTGCAATCGAAGGGTTGGACCTACGACAATTACGGAACGTCCAGAATAATCTACACGCTTACCTAGCAGGTTCTGACGAAAACGACCCTGCTTTCCTTTAATCATATCCGCAAGCGACTTCAGAGGACGCTTATTTGATCCTGTGATAGCTCGGCCACGGCGTCCGTTGTCGAGAAGAGCATCTACTGATTCTTGCAGCATACGCTTTTCATTTCTTACAATTATGTCCGGTGCATTTAATTCCAATAAACGCTTCAGACGATTATTACGATTGATTACCCGACGATATAAATCGTTAAGATCAGATGTAGCAAAACGACCACCATCAAGAGGAACCAAAGGTCTTAAATCTGGCGGTAACACTGGTAATGCCTGTAGAATCATCCACTCAGGTTTATTTCCAGAACCAAGGAAGGCTTCCAATAACTTTAAGCGTTTAGATAGCTTCTTAATTTTTGTCTCTGAACGAGTAGCTGGTATTTCTTCACGTATAATTGCTATTTCTTGATTCATATCAAGATCTTTCATTAGACTTTGGATGCCTTCAGCTCCCATTGTGGCCTGAAATTCATCACCGAATTCTTCCATAGCTTGGAAGTATTCGTCATCAGTCAATAATTGACCTAGCTCAAGTGTTGTCATGCCGGGATCAGTAACAATGAACGATTCAAAATATAACACTCTCTCTATTTCTCGAAGTGTCATATTCAAAATTAATCCAATACGTGACGGCAAGGATTTAAGAAACCATATATGCGCAACAGGGCAAGCGAGCTCAATGTGCGCCATCCTATCACGACGAACTTTGGCTAAAGTGACCTCTACCCCACACTTTTCACAAACGATGCCGCGATGCTTCATTCGCTTATATTTACCACAAAGACATTCATAGTCCTTTACTGGACCAAATATTTTGGCGCAAAATAAGCCCTCACGCTCAGGCTTGAAGGTACGATAATTAATCGTTTCCGGTTTTTTTACCTCACCATAGGACCATGATCGAATCATGTCTGGTGACGCTAAGCCAATACGAATTGCATCGAATTCGCCTATTTGATCTTGTGATTTGAGCAGATTTAGTAAGTCTTTCAACGCCTTTCTCCAGAATGGGTGCTATATTTGAATAGCGGGCAAATGGACCGCCCCCAACTTATATTTTACTGTATTTTTTTAAATACAATTATTTTTCTTGCTCTAACTCAATATTTATACCTAATGAGCGCACTTCTTTTACCAGCACATTAAAAGACTCCGGCATTCCGGGCTCCATGCGATGATCTCCATCTACAATATTTTTGTACATCTTAGTACGGCCGTTCACATCATCAGATTTGACTGTGAGCATCTCCTGCAAAGTGTAAGCTGCTCCATATGCTTCTAAAGCCCAAACTTCCATTTCACCGAATCGCTGGCCTCCAAACTGAGCTTTACCACCCAAAGGTTGCTGAGTTACAAGACTATAAGATCCCGTAGATCTAGCATGCATTTTGTCATCAACTAAGTGGTTAAGTTTTAACATATACATATATCCAACTGTAACTGGGCGTTCAAACATATCACCTGTTCTGCCGTCATATAATTCCATCTGACCACTTTCAGGAAGATCTGCGAGTTTTAATAATTGCTTTATTTCGTGTTCACTTGCACCATCAAATACAGGGGTTGCGATTGGAACTCCAGCTCGAAGATTTTTTGTAAGGCCATCAAATTCTTCACTTGTTAGTTTATCAAGTTCGACTTTTTGGGTGCCTACACCTACGTCATAAACCTCTTGTAAGAATTTACGGACTTCAGCAACCTTCACCTGTTCTTTGATCATCCTATCAATTTTTTCACCAAGAGTTTTTGCTGCAAGCCCCATGTGTGTTTCCAATACCTGACCCACATTCATACGCGAGGGAACACCTAAAGGATTTAATACAATATCTACTGGCACACCATGCTCATCATGAGGCATATCCTCAACTGGCATGATTACTGAAATTACCCCTTTATTACCATGACGACCAGCCATTTTGTCCCCTGGCTGAACTCGACGCTTAATAGCAAGATAAACTTTAACAGTTTTTAAAACTCCAGGAGCTAAATCGTCACCACTTTGAAGCTTGTTTTTCTTATCATCAAATCGTTCATCAAGAATAATTCGGCGCTCATTAAGTAACTCTTCGGCGCGCTCAACTTGCTCGTTCAGAACTTCATCAGACATACGAACACTAAACCATTCTGTACTGGTATAGTCAGAAGTATTTTCAGAGGAAATCTTGTCACCTTTTTTAAGTCCAGGGGCTTTGAGTGCTTCGCTTCCCGACAACGAAACAGTTAATCTTTCGAACGTTGCATTCTCCATGATACGATACTCATCATCCAAGTCTAACCTGAATTGGGTGAGTGCTGTTTCTTCAATTTCCATCGATCGCTGATCTTTTTCTAATCCCTCGCGAGTAAACACTTGGACGTCGATGACCGTACCTTTAGTTCCGGAGGGAACCCTCAGAGACGTATCCTTGACATCAGAAGCCTTTTCGCCAAATATTGCTCTGAGAAGTTTTTCTTCTGGAGTAAGTTGTGTTTCACCCTTTGGTGTCACTTTACCCACAAGAATATCGCCAGCAGCGACTTCAGCCCCAATAAATACAATACCAGACTCATCTAGCCTAGAAAGAGCAGCGTCACCAACATTAGGTATATCGGCAGTTATTTCCTCTGAACCTAATTTGGTGTCACGAGCAGTAGCTGTAAGCTCTTGGATATGAATCGTTGTAAAACGATCTTCTTGAACAACTCGCTCAGATATCATTATCGAGTCTTCAAAATTATATCCATTCCATGGCATGAAGGCGATACGCATATTTTGCCCTAATGCTAGCTCACCCATATCAATAGAAGGACCATCCGCAAGAATATCTCCTTGAGACATGGTATCTCCTAGTTGAACTATCGGTCTCTGGTTGATACATGTGTTCTGATTGGATCTTGTATATTTTGTTAGATTATAGATATCAACACCAGCATCACCTGTTTCAACTTCTGAGCTGTTAACACGCACAACAATCCTACTAGCGTCGACACTTTCAATTGCACCGCCTCTTTTTGCGACAACGCAAACTCCTGAATCACCAGCTACAAAACGCTCAAACCCTGTTCCTACTAATGGCTTTTCTGCTCTTAATGTAGGGACTGCTTGTCTCTGCATGTTTGAACCCATCAATGCTCGGTTCGCATCATCATGCTCCAAAAATGGAATTAGTGCTGCGGCAACAGATACAACTTGTTGAGGTGAAACATCCATATAATGAATTTCATTAGGTGCCTTGAGGCTAAATTCTCCTTGATAACGCACACTAACAAGATCCTCGGACAAAAAGCCTTTTTTATCTACAGATGCTGAAGCTTGGGCAATAATGAAATCTGCTTCATTAATAGCTGACATATACTCTATGTCGTCTGTAACTTTTCCATCAGCAACTCTTCGATAGGGCGTTTCTAGAAATCCATAATCATTTGTTCTTGCATATGCAGCTAAAGAGTTGATGAGCCCAATATTTGGACCCTCTGGAGTCTCAATAGGACATACTCTTCCATAGTGCGTAGGATGAACATCGCGCACCTCAAAACCAGCACGCTCTCGAGTAAGTCCGCCAGGCCCGAGGGCTGAGATACGACGCTTATGAGTCACTTCTGATAGAGGGTTGTTTTGATCCATGAATTGAGAAAGCTGACTGGACCCAAAGAATTCCTTCATAGCTGCAGCGACAGGTTTAGCATTAACTAGATCCTGAGGCATTAAGCCATCCGCTTCAGCAACGGAGAGACGCTCTTTGACTGCACGTTCAACTCTAACTAAGCCAATGCGAAATTGGTTTTCAGCCATTTCACCCACAGACCGAATTCTTCGATTACCAAGATGATCGATATCATCCACGATTCCTTTTCCGTCGCGAATGCCAATTAATACCTTCAAAACCCCAACAATATCTTCTTTGCTTAATATTCCTTCACCAGTTTCATCTTGATTACCAAGACGACGATTGAATTTCATACGGCCAACAGATGATAGGTCATATCTGTCTTGACTAAAAAACAAATTATTAAACAAATTTTCAGCTGATTCTTTTGTAGGCGGCTCTCCTGGACGCATCATCCGGTAAATTTCTACCAGCGCCTCCATCGTAGTATGGGTGCTATCTGATCTTAATGTATCCGAAATAAAGGATCCTCTATCAAGATCATTTGTATAGATTGACTCAATAGAAGAAAGTCCTGCTTCCCGAAGCTGTTCTAAAATTTCGTCGTTAATTTCTGTATTGCACTCAAGCAATATCTCACCTGTATCTGGATTAATGATATCTTTAGCAAGAGGTCTTCCATGAAGATAGTCTGCTGGAATAGCCAGTTTCGTAATTTTTTGTTTTTCTAATTCTTTGACATGTCGTGCTGTGATACGACGCCCATCTGCAACAATTACTTTTCCTTTTTTATCCAAGATATCAAAGGTAGCGATGTCACCACGCAGCCTGGATGGCTCTAAATCAAGCGTATAAGTGCCATCTTTGAGCAAGTTAAAAGTATTAGTCTCAAAAAACTCAGCCAACATTTCTTCAGCAGTAAATCCGAGAGCGCGAAGTAGCATAGTTGCTGGTAATTTTCGGCGGCGATCAATACGCACAAAAACTAAATCTTTGGGATCAAATTCAAAATCTAGCCATGAGCCACGGTAGGGAATTATTCGAGCAGAATATAATAGCTTGCCTGATGAGTGAGTCTTTCCTTTGTCATGATCAAAGAAAACTCCTGGGGAACGGTGTAATTGTGAGACAACCACTCTCTCTGTTCCATTGATAATAAAGGTGCCATTGCTGGTCATTAATGGGATCTCTCCCATATAGACCTCTTGTTCTTTAATATCTTTAATTGTCTTATACGAAGAATCTTTGTCATATATCATTAAACGTACACGAACTCTTAAAGCACAACCGTAAGTTACACTTCTTAACTTACATTCTTCTTCATCAAAAACTGGTTTTCCTAATTTGTAATCTACATACTCAAGCCCCGCATTCCCTGAGTAACTCACAATTGGGAATACAGACTTAAAGGCTGCATGTAAACCGGACTCTAATCTATCCTCGGTTGGAACACCTATTTGTGTAAAATTTCGATAGGAGTCCATTTGAATTGCAAGCAAGTAAGGTAGGTCCATGACCTGTGGAAGCTTTCCAAAATCCTTACGGATGCGTTTTTTCTCAGTATACGAGTAATCCATCATGTTCCCCATCTCGATTTCTTAGCCTTCGGGCTTCATAAATTGTGCAGCGCCTAAAACTATAAATCATGTACAAAAAAGGATGTTCACGTTAATGCTAACTGTCTATATCCCAGAAAGCACTAAATGGCTGGGGTTGCTTTCCCCAGCCAAAGTCTAAAATAATTTTCAGACATAAAGCACTGCAAGCTTATTTGAGCTCGCTTGTAGCGCCAGCTTCTTCAAGCTTCTTTTTAGCCTCTTCGGCCTCAGCTGTAGGAGCACCTTCTTTAATGACTGAAGGAGCACCATCTACAAGATCTTTAGCTTCTTTTAAGCCTAGACCAGTTAGAGCACGAACGGCCTTGATAACATTGACTTTCTTCTCGCCAACTGCTGTTAGCATTACATCAAAGGCATCTTTAGCCTCTGGTGCATCGCCAGCATCACCAGCTGCAGGGGCAACTGCGGCTACAGCAGCCTGTGCAGATACTCCAAATTTTTCTTCCATTGCAGCTACAAGCTCAACGACTTCCATTACACTCATTGTGGCAATTGCTTCTAAAATATCATCTTTGGAAAGAGCCATTATCTATCTCCTAATTAAATAAATTTATATAAACTATTCTGTGATTTATGCAGCTTCCTGCTTTTGATCACGAACAGCCCCTACAACACGAGTTACTTTAGTCGGCACCTCATTAAAGGTACGAACCAACTTAGTTACTGGTGCCAGTGTTACACAAGCCAACTGACCAAGAGCTTGTTGCAAGGTTGGTAGTTTAGCTAGAACATCGATTTGCCCCTTATCCAGCAATTGACCGCTGACTGAAAGAGCCTTTACTTCAAATTTATCATTTGCTTTCGCAAACTCTTTAAACAAGCGAGCAGCAGCGCCGGGATCCTCCATAGAGAAACCAAACAGTGACGGACCAGCCAATACTTCGGTTACGCACTCAAAATCTGTACCTTGAAACGCACGCTTCGCTAGTGTATTGCGAACGACACGAATATCGATATTTTGTTCTCGCGCCTTTTCACGAAGACTTGTCATATCAGTCACATTAACACCACGAGCATCAGCAACGACTAATGACAAAGCATTTGAAGCAGTAGCGCTCACTTCATCAACAATTGCTTTTTTACTTTCGAGATTTAATGCCACGAGACCTTCTCCTGGATTTAATTGATTCACCAAAAAAACGGTTTATCAATTGATTAAGCATCAACTAAAAATCTTGATGCAATTTCGGCGATCAAATCCAGCAATAAAAATACTGGATCGGGTTGCACCGTTTGCGTAGGAGAATATCAGCTAAAAAAAGCTGAAAATTACATTAAGCCTTAAGCAAGGCACCTACGGTCTTTAACGGCCAAAGCAAATGCTCAGACCCTAAAGTAAGTTTGACCTCATATCAAAGAGATCTTATTTGTCTTAAACCTCCAATGAGGTTTGATCAATTATTAGCCCAGGGCCCATAGTTGTTGAAAGAGTAACTTTGCTTAGAAAAATACCCTTTGCTGATGCTGGCTTTGCCTTCTTGAGATCTAAAATCAGAGCTTCAAGATTTTCTTTTAAAGACAAAGCATCAAAATCCAGACTACCGATTGCGCCATGAATTATACCATTTTTATCTATACGATATCTGACCTGACCAGCCTTGGCATTTTTTACGGCTGTTGTCACATCCGGTGTTACAGTTCCAGTCTTAGGGTTTGGCATTAGACCTCGTGGACCCAAAACCTGTCCTAATAGACCGACTACTCTCATAGCTGCAGGTTCAGCAATAACGACATCAAAATTCATATTTCCTGCTTTAATGTCTTCTGCTAAATCTTCCATTCCGACTAAGTCGGCACCAGCTTTCTTCGCTGCTTCTGCTGCATCACCTTGGGCAAAAACTGCTACCCTGACGTTCTTTCCTGTGCCATGAGGAAGCGTTGTTGCTCCTCTTACTGCTTGCTCTGATTTTTTGGGATCAATACCCAGATTAACTGCAACATCAACCACCTCAATAAATTTAACAGAAGAAACTTCTTTCAGTAAAGCAACTGCTTCATTGATTGGGTATTGTTTGCCTATTTGAACTTTTTCACGAATTGCACGTATACGCTTAGAAGGCTTTGTCATTTACACACCCTCCACATCAATACCGATAGACCGAGCAGAACCTGCAATGGTTCTAACAGCTGCGTCCAAATCAGAAGCAGTTAGATCAGCATCTTTAATTTTTACAATTTCTTCACATTGCGCTCGAGTAACCTTACCAACCTTCACTGTGTTAGGAGTGCCACTTCCACTATCAATACCTGCAGCCTTCTTTAATAAGTATGATGCAGGAGAGGTTTTTGTAATAAAGGTAAAGCTTTTATCAGCATACACACTAATGACAACGGGTACTGGAGAACCAGGCTCTATGTCTTGGGTCTGTGCATTAAATGCTTTACAAAATTCCATTATATTGACACCTTTTTGACCCAGTGCGGGTCCGACGGGTGGGCTTGGATTAGCCTTGCCTGCAGGTACTTGCAGCTTTACATATGAATCTACTCTTTTTGCCATTTAACTTCTCCAAAATGGGTTTAACGCCTCAGAATCTTTATGAAAACTCGTCTTAGGCTTCCCGGCTTTAGTCCAATGCAGACTTAAGCGATAAAAATTGTTAAATCTTTTCTACTTGAACAAATTCAAGCTCAACAGGCGTATTTCGCCCAAATATTGACACCGATACGCGCACTCTACTTTTTTCGTAGTTGACCTCTTCAACAACTCCATTGAAGTCATTGAATGGGCCATCAATAACACGTACAACTTCACCCGCTTCAAAAATAGTTTTAGGTCTAGGTTTGTCCTCTGAATCCTGAACTCTTTGCAGAATCGCATCCGCTTCTTTATCTGTAATCGGAGCAGGCATATCCGCCTTTCCTCCTATAAAACCGAGAACCCTTGGAGTTTCTTTTACAAGATGCCAAGAATCATCGTTTAGTTCCATCTGAACAAGAACATATCCAGGAAAGAATTTACGCTCACTTTTACGTTTTAAACCTCCTCTGAGCTCTACTACCTCTTCGGTAGGAACAAGAATATCTCCAAATATTTTTTCCATTCCATTAAGGGCGATCCTGTCTTGCAGCGCTGCAGCAACTTTTTTTTCGTATCCTGAATAAGCATGTACAACATACCAGCGCATGTAATCCCCTTAACCTATAACCATGGAAGCAATCCAACCAAAAAAAGTATCTAAGCCCCATAAAATCATAGACATAATTAATACAAAGACGACGACCATTAATGTGGTCTGATTTCTTTCTTGTCGTGTAGGCCAAACCACTCTGAGTGCTTCGTTATATGCTCCATACATTAATGTTACTAAACTAGAGCCTTTTTGTGTCTTAGAACTAATAAAAACTACAATGACAGCAACTATAAGCCATGCTAATGCCCTGTAAAGCAATGACTCTTCAGAGAAATAGTAATTACCATAGATGGCTGCAGCTGTAAAAAATGCAACGACTGACCACTTTAGGCCGTCTAACTTGTAGTGCTTTTCTTCCGTAGTCGCATTCATATTTAATTGCGCTCTTACTTGCCTTGTTCGTCTTTCTAAAGGCCAAATTAAAAAATTTTATTGGCAGGCCAGGAGGGACTCGAACCCCCAACATTCGGTTTTGGAGACCGACGCTCTACCAATTGAACTACTGGCCTATCGCATAAACCTAGAAACAGAATAACCAGAAAATCGAGACCCTATAGTCTCGATTTTGCATAAACGCAGTTCTTTAAAGCTACTCAATAATCTTAGCTACAACACCAGCACCTACTGTACGACCACCTTCTCGTATCGCAAAACGTAGGCCATCTTCCATAGCAATTGGATGAATTAATGTAACTACCATTTTGATATTATCGCCAGGCATTACCATCTCAACGCCATCAGGCAACTCACAAGCTCCGGTTACATCTGTAGTTCTAAAGTAAAACTGGGGACGATAACCCTTGAAAAAGGGAGTATGCCGACCACCCTCATCTTTTGATAAGACGTAAACTTCTGCTTCAAATTTAGTATGTGGCTTAACCGATCCTGGTTTTGCTAAAATTTGACCACGCTCAATTTCTTCTCGCTTAGTTCCGCGAAGAAGAACGCCAACATTTTCACCAGCACGACCCTCATCAAGCAACTTGCGGAACATTTCTACGCCCGTACAAGTAGTTTTAGTCGTGTCTTTAATACCAATGATTTCAATTTCTTCGCCAACCTTGACAACTCCACGTTCAACACGGCCAGTAACAACTGTGCCGCGGCCCTCAATAGAGAACACATCCTCAATAGGTAACAAAAATGGTTTATCAATATCACGAACAGGGTCTGGGATATAAGAATCTAGTGTTTCTACCAGAGTTTTTACAGCCGTAGTTCCTAGCTCATTATCATCTTTTCCTTCAAGAGCCATTAGTGCAGAACCACAAATAATTGGTGTGTCATCTCCAGGAAACTCATAAGCATCAAGCAACTCACGAAGTTCCATTTCCACTAATTCAATCATCTCATTGTATTCTTCAGAACCAACTCCACCGCAATCGGCAGCAAGAAGATCTGCTTTGTTCAAGAAAACAACAACGAACGGAACACCAACTTGACGTGCAAGTAGAATATGCTCACGTGTCTGAGGCATAGGACCGTCAGTAGAACCGCAAACCAGTATTGCGCCATCCATTTGGGCTGCACCAGTAATCATATTTTTTACATAATCGGCATGCCCAGGACAATCAACATGGGCATAGTGACGATTTGGTGTATCGTATTCTACGTGAGAAGTAGCGATAGTAATGCCTCGCTCTCGTTCTTCTGGTGCATTATCAATACCATCAAATGCAACTGATTCTCCTCCATATGCTTCTGCACAAACTCTTGTAAGTGCTGCTGTTAATGTAGTTTTACCATGATCTACATGACCAATCGTACCCACATTAACATGGGTCTTATTACGCTCGAATTTTTCTTTTGCCATGACAAACACTCCTCAATCAATACTTACATACTTCATAGTTAACATTAAAAATATACGGAATACCGTATTTCACTAAATACTGGAGCTCATAACCGGATTTGAACCGGTGACCTCTTCCTTACCAAGGAAGTGCTCTACCGACTGAGCTATATGAGCGCTAACTGTCGCTCTCGGTAGAATCTGGAGCGGGTAGCGGGAATCGAACCCGCACCATCAGCTTGGAAGGCTGAGGTTCTACCATTGAACCATACCCGCCTATAACCGCTACTCCACAGATTTACTTCTTCTAATGGAATATATTTTTCGTTGCAAGTACAACTTACCCGTTCAATCATCGACATTAAATAATCAATGATTTTATAATCTCTCAATCGTTAAGCCCATAAATCTTTTTATGTACTTAGTTACCCAATAATAGTAACAAATATAAAAATTTGGTGCAGGGGGGAGGATTCGAACCTCCGAAGCTTTCGCGTCAGAGTTACAGTCTGATCCCTTTGACCGCTCGGGAACCCCTGCGTAAAAGATAAAAAATTATCCACATCCAATACACACCCTAGTAAATTTTTCCAAAATCTTAGTTTTAACTAAGAAATTTTGGAGCTGGCGAGAGGAGTCGAACCCCCGACCGGCTGATTACAAGTCAGCTGCTCTACCAACTGAGCTACGCCAGCCCAAATCCTATATACAAATAGGGAGCGCGATTTTAGTGAATGTTGGCGTTATAATCAACAGCTTATTATCATAAAGTCAATTTTTATTGTTTTTTATTAATAAGTTATTCTAAAACATGAAATAAACATCAAATTTTTAAACTTTAATGGTTCGATTTTGTGTAATCTTTTTGTTATTTATGGAGCAGAAAATTGTAGCCCGTCTAGAACCAAGTCTGGTTCAAAATGAATCGACCCATCCAGAATAGTCACGAGATTTTGGCTATTGCCTCCGGTAACTATGATTTCAGCTTTTTTTCGATCGATCAAACCTTTAACAATAGATTCTATTAATGATTTAAGCATCAAAAATTCCCCCCTAACAACACATTGCTCAGTTGATTTTCCTGGAGATAAGTTCTTTGAGTGCTTGTCGTCTAAGATACTTAACTTTACACCCTTAGTACCAGCCAAAATTGCTTTTCGTGCCATTTCCAAACCAGGTAAAATATATCCCCCTAAGTGCTCACCATCGTCATTAATAATATCTATAGTTATAGTAGTTCCAGCATCAATTATGATGCAGGGTGATCGAAACCGATTATAGGCAGCCACAGCAGCTAGCCATCTATCAACCCCCATAGTAGAGGGATCACTATAGCCACATGTAACTCCAGCGGAATTTTTTTCAGTTTTAGCCTCAATGAAGGTACAATTTCTTTGAGAAGAGTATTCGGCTATTCGCTTAACAATATTCATATCCGCAACAGAAGAGACTCGTATTTTGCTCAGCACAGAGATCTGATTTAAAGCTTTTAAGCATGATTCTATGTCCTGATTAATAACTACACCTCGAGATTGAGTAGACTGTTCTGAGCGAGCTCTCCACTTGATCCTAGTATTGCCGGCATCAATCTCAACTATCATTCATACTCCCGCAAACTAATCTCTCCACCACTAAAAGTTTTTGTTATTCCATTTACTTCCAAAATAAGTGCACCGCTATTATCCACACCTCGAACAATACCATCGATAGAATTATTCATCATTAGCAACTCCACTCTCTTTCCTATAAATGTATCATGCGCTAACCATTCATTTTTATAACTAGAGAACCCTATTTTTTTATAGCTTTCTAAAAGCAATAAAAGCTGATCTATGACCACTCCAGCAAGTTTATTTCTCCCCACCTCAATATTCAGTAATTTATTAGCGTTCGTCCAAGGTTTATCGATAGTCTTTGAGAAATATTCTGGCATATTTACATTAATTCCTACACCAATAATGACTTGGCAATATCCAGATGGGTCACCAACAATTTCCAAAAGGATCCCGCCAATTTTTTTCTTCTGATGCATTAAATCGTTTGGCCACTTAAGCTCTATATTTTCAGCGCCACATATCTTAAGGCCTCGAAGTATTGAAACAGCAACAGCAAGACTCAACCCTTCTATCTCTTTTACGCCGCCAGAAAAACCCCAAACTATCGAAAGATAAAGATTGCAGCCATACGGACTTACCCAAGATTTTCCTCGACGGCCTCGACCCTCTTGTTGCTCTTCTGCCAAAATTACCCAACCAGAAGCATCAAATTTTTCTGCGTATTGCCTAGCAAGAGTGTTAGTAGAAACAGTTGTCGTTAAAGTCTGCAGCTTAAACAGCAAACTTTTAGAAGCAGGGGTCAAATTATCATAAATTTGTTTTTTTGACAGGAGGTCTAGGCCACCAACTATTCGATATCCGCAACCTTTTTTTGACTCAAGAAAGACACCCAATGTTTTAACTTTTTTTATTTTTTTCCAAACAGCAGCTCTTGAAATTCCCAGCTTTTTACCGAGATCTTCGCCAGAGTGATACATTCCATCGCTGAGAACAGCTAACAGATTATCCATTGTAATCCATAAAAATAAATAATATGTTTGCCCAAATAAAGTATATACCAATAGCTAATAAAAATAGGGAGAAATAGGCCTTTAAGGCCTTAGAGGGAAGCCGATATGCTAATTTTGCCCCTACTTTCGCAAAAAATACACTCGTGATAACGATACCAAAAAAAGCTGGAAGATACACAAATCCGACTGTATATTCTGGTAATTCTTGATTACCCATACCCTTTAAGGAATAGACTATTGCAGCACTTATAGCTATTGGTAATCCACAAGCTGCTGATGTTGCGATTGCATTTTTCATTGGAATTTTCGTCCAAGAAAAATAAGGTACTGATAATGAACCCCCACCAATACCAAAAATACTGGCAAAAAATCCAATGATAGTCCCCACTATAGTTTTACCAAAAGGGCCAGGCATATCGACTGAAAAAAATGAAGTGAGCGGCTTAGCCATAACAAAGGCTACAACACAAAGGAATATACCAAAAAAAAGCTGTAGAAGAACTCCAGTAATACTGATAGCAAAAATGGCCCCTATAATGGCACCCAAGCATATCCCTGGTGACAACCATAAAACTATAGGCCAAATAACTAAGCTATTTTTATGGTGTTCCACAATGGAACTTATAGAAGTTATCATTATGGTAGCCAGTGAAGTGCCTATGGCCATTTGTGTCAAAACTTCGGTAGAAAAAAGTTGAGATGAAAATGTGAAAATCAGAATTGGCACGATAACTACACCTCCACCAAGTCCAAATAATCCGCTGACTATTCCGGCAATCACACCAAGACAAAGATAAAGAATAACAATATCCATACATTGCTCACAAATAGGTATTTGGTCTGTATTATGCCTCATTTTTTAATATGTTGAATGCAAGGATCATATCTGTTTTTATGATGATACAAAAAAAAACGTCCCGATTCATTTGAAACGGGACGTTAATGTTAAAACCTGGCGATGACCTACTCTCACATGGGGAAACCCCACACTACCATCGGCGATACATCGTTTCACTTCTGAGTTCGGGATGGGATCAGGTGGTACCAAAGCTCTATGGTCGCCAGGAAAACTG
>Ga0308007_10000234_pt1 | contig 25008 bp, 31 predicted proteins | sample Neamet71_FD_203152 | JGI IMG/M metagenome (GOLD analysis project Ga0308007, IMG submission 203152) | Marine microbial communities from water near the shore, Antarctic Ocean - #71 | ecosystem: Environmental > Aquatic > Marine > Unclassified | place: Southern Ocean | collected 2014-06-07
GCGATTCGGTACTCCGTACCGCTGGCGCTTTTTCTTATTTTTGTATTGGATTCATTGGTATTTAATAATTGCATATTGGTCGTTCTCCGTATTGAATGTGAAAGAGCTTGCGAGGCTCTAAAAGCACTAAATTACATTAGCTAAGCAGAGTCAAAGGATTAAATGTTACTTTTTTAGTTCTGATTTTGCGAATGACTAGTGTATCATTATCATACATGTCGAGGATCAAATCCTCCAGCGTCCTTCATATATAGCGTTTATGTTAAGGAAGACGTGCGTGAAGAAAAAACTCTTAGAAAAAACCCTCCCAGCTGGGAGACTGGGAGGGCAAGTAGGGGAGGAGTAGTGATACCCGCTTGGGTAATTAATAACTACCTTAATAGTTCATACTATACAAGACGTGCGTGAAAATAATTATTACTACATGCTTGTTTTGTATCAAGTAACATAGTAGAGAGTGAGACCTGCGCTATCCTAGTAAGTATTGCGAGGTAACTCTGTTGACTACTACTGTGCTTTTTCGATCTAAAACGGACGCTATAAATTTTCTTGAAGACCCATTTTGCTCTTCTGAAGCAGCCAAGGCATTGTATGAGATGAAGGACGAAAATCCGACACTTCATATTGACGAATTAGCCAGCAAGGATGACCCTCCAGATTAAACCCATTAAAACAGTTTATAAAGGGCCCTTTGGGGCCCTTTTTTATTGCTTTGTATGTATTTTATTGGGGGCCAGCCGCCCTTTTGGGGCGGAGGGCCTGAGAGATAGTCTATATAGGTATAGCTCGGGGCTAAAGACCCTCGCAGGGTACTGCCCTTAGCTACATTTGTAAATACCTTAGTGAATTTTATTTTTTATTTGACATCCGACTCAGGTAGCTATTAATGTAATAGCATGCGACCAAGAGGAGATGAAAATATGCCTAAAATTAAGCCTAAAATACGTGAGCGGCGTGATGGGACGCTAAGTTATTTAGTGCAAGTCCCCGAGGGAGTGAGAAAATCTACGGGGCTTGGGACTAAGACATTTAACTCAGAAAGTGAGGCTAATGCATGGTCATTAGAGGTAGACAGACGCGAAAGTTCCGTTTTTAAACAGTCATTTAACAAGTCTTCGTCGGAGACGGTAGGTGATCTGTTTCGTTGGTACGTCACCACTCAGGAATACCTTACAATTAAGCCAAATTCTAAGACTCACTATCTGGGTCTGATAAAAAAAGCATCTGAAAGCCGCCACTTACTGGACGGTAGTCAGTTTAGCGACATGGCGATAGTTAATGTAACTCGTGGCACCGTAAGGTCATTTATTAATCACTTTGCTGCAGAAGCTAAGGGTCATAGTGCGTACCATTTAGTTAAAACTATGCGACTGATATGGAACGTAGCTCTTAAAGACGAGGAAGTGACATGCGGTGTCGAACTCAACCCTTGGGAGAAGCAAAAGGTAGCTAAACCTAAACCTCGGAAGGCCTATTGGACTGAAGAGCAATTGATGGAGTTTGTGGAATATGCTGATGAAAACTTTCACTACGCTTTCGGGTCGATGGCTTTGTTTTGTTTTCGTCTTTGCCAGCGCCCCGGTGATATAAGGCAGCTAAAGTGGGAGAACCTCAAAGACGGTCAAATACAGTTAGAGTTTGAGCAGGAGAAAACCGGGGCTGATTGCTGGTTTAAGCTCACTAAAGAGCTCCAATCCCGTTTGGATTGGCATAGAGACGTGCATGAATTAGTGCAGAAGGTTCGGCCACGTAGTGTGTTTGATTTCATCTTCTTAAACGATAAGCTCCTGCAGCCGTATGACCGTTACTATTATCATGACGCTCGCAAGGTCATGGATCAGGTAGGCCTTCCCCGGACTATACGATTTGGGGACTTTAGACGCAGCGGTGTCACCTATTTAGCTGACCGAGACGTAACCGAGGACCAGCTGATGAGCGTCACTGGCCACACCACCCGTGAAGGGCTCACACCGTATCTACACCGCTCGCGTAAGCGAGCTGAGCAAGCACTCAGCAAAGTGTACGGCGATTAATACCCTAAAGGAGAACGACCAATGACCACCGAACAATTTAATGAGTGGAAGATAAAAAAAATGGCAGGTTTAATTGCAAAACGTGACGAGCAGTTGTCACTAGATATGCTGGCCTTTGAAAGGCTCCAGCACAAGACTAGGGACCGTAATAACAAGCCCCTCCGGGGCCCTTTACCGTGTGACATGAGAATTGGCCCTAGATCCCCACTGGGGAACTTTGCAAAGAACATCCTTGAGATACTCAATATTGGGCCCCGGAATGCGATAGAGATTGCCGGGGAGCTGCAGTGCCACCACCGGGCATCTTCATCGACCCTATCCGCTCTCGCCATCAGGTCGCTTGCTTACAAAATTGGTGAAAAACCGTCCGATGGGTACGCAATCACACAGGTTGGAAAGGAAGCATTAGCAGCATGAGCAAGCAGCGCAAAAGCAGAGCAATCAATCGTGAACAGTGGTCTGTGGGCCATGTTACATTCGAGCTTTCTGAGGATCCCCACAGAGGTGGGGCTACCTTTGCACTGTTAGCTGGAGAGGCCCCTACAGGGCCTCGCAAGGCCCTATTCACAGGGTCTGTGCAGGAAGGGATGGGCGAGCAGCTTCGCTGCCTCTCACTGCGATTTGATGTGATGGAGCAGAGGAAGAAAGCAGATGACCCACAAGGATAAATTCTATCAGCTTGAGATCGATAAGCTGAACGAAGATATTGAGTGTCTCAAAGCCAGTGAGGCTCATTGGGAGAAAAAAGCAAAGGCGCTTGATATTGAATTGACCAAAGCGCTCGCGGAAGTAAAACTGTGGATGGGGACCGGGGTATGAAGGAAGACAACATGGTGTACTTGTTGTGGACTCAGATTGGCCTTCACGGGGTGTATAAAAACGAAGAAACTGCTGAAGATGTAAGCGAGGCAGTGGTTAGAAAGTTTAATCTTAAAACATGGGTCGAGACTTGGGAGCTTACTAATGATTAAGTGCGGTACATACCCAGCTGCAGCTGTAATACGTGAGCCTGACGGTACATACACATGCGGTGTGTGTGCAATGAACAGGATAAAAGAGGGAAAAGGAGTGACATTTAATGAAACGCTTAACGGTATATACAAACAAGCTGGTGTCTCTGGACGGAACTGGCGTTGGTCGGATCGACAAGGACAACGATGAATCCTGCTCTGTGTTTGACGCACCTTTGTATGTCGGTGACCCAGCTGACGGAATGAATCCTGATTTCTTGGATGCAGTCGATAAGATGATGGCTGATAAACCAAAAAGCGCACCTAAATTTATGGTAGTGGAGCAAGCTGATGGGTGATTGGAAACCAGCACTGACGCCAGCACAGGCAAAAGCAGAAACATTCAGCGCAGACAAAAGCTGCTATGTACAGATCGGCGGCTACACAGTCTATATTGAGGTCAGCTCAGCCACTGATAACGTACCACTGGTGGATTATTGGACCGAGGATTATCCGCAGGATACTGTAACGCATATGGTAGTGGAGCAAGCTGATGTTAGATTATAGCACAGATTATGTGGCTAAGTGGGCCGCTGGGCAGTCACCGGAATGGGATTACCCAATATCGTCAGAGGAAACGCTTCGTGCCGTTCTGCATGACCAGACATATATGCTGTATAGCATATTAAAAGATGACGTGGCTGGGTTTGCTGAATGGGTAGCTTTGCAGTGGCAAGAGGACAATGACCCTTTAAATGATGATGATAGTGCCGAGGATTATCTAGAACGCATTGATGTCAGGATTGTTTCCAGACCTTCTATTGGCAGGGGAGCAAGCTGATGGGTGATAAATTTACACTAGAGTTTAGCCTGTCTGATTTTGATAACATGAACCATACTAGCATGGAATCCTTCCACACTCAGCAGGAGCATAGGTTTGAAACATGCTCTGATAAGCCTCTGCCTACGTCTGAGGATGGTCTTATAATGTATTGGATGGGTCCAAATGATCTCACTGCGATAGTCGGAGAGAAGATACTGATTGCTGCAGGATATGAAGTTCATAGGCTGTGGGATAGGGTTGAGAACCCGGATCCTGAGTGGTGCTTGCTAACTAATTACAGAAGTAGTTCGTGGGAGCAAGCTGATGACTAACAAAGAAACAATAATTGCAGCGTTAACTGAGGCACGTAAAACCAGCAAAAATAATGTTGATATGATAGCTGCAGCAACTTTTGCATTAAATATAGATTTCTTTGAAGCGTTTGATGTTAAATCCAGTGCAGATGCTACCGAGATTGTAGCGGGTATACTATACGAGCATACAAATGGGCTAGTTTTTGAGGAGCACGCTGATGACTGAACAGAACGAATCACAACACTCTTAAGGTAACACTATGCTTATAGCTAATAACTCACCTAAAGTAGTAAGCGTGTATGGAAATGTACAATGTACTGGTACAAAAAACCGCGAAATCGCTCATGTACAGCCTTGTAAGGTATTGATAATAAACGAATGGCTCCGGCGGTAGGGATCGAACCTACGACCAATTGATTAATGTTTTATCTATTGGCAACAAGGACTTAGCTTCTAAAATAGGGCACGGCATTGTACTATTACCATTGTAGAGGTAGGTAAAGAGGTAAAATAACTACATGTACAGCTACCGTGATCAACTTAGCCTTTTGGAGCCAATTGAGCTCAGAGAGAACGAAACAAAACGCATTGACTGCCCCTTTTGTGGGGGCAGCAAGACCTTCTCTATTACTAGAACTGACGGTAAGCGCCTCTGGGGCTGTTTTAGAGCCAGCTGTGGTGTCAAAGGTATCAAGTCTGTAGGTTATTCAACAAATGCCATTAAAGCGAAGCTGGGGGGAGATAAGATGGTTAAAATACCACAAAACAGTAGAGGTTTACCGAGGGTACTATCTGCGCCGGGTGCCCACCCGGCGGTGATCCAATACTTGAAAGATAACCATTGCTACGAGGCCCATGAAAGTGGCCTTATACATATTCGATACGCCCCGGCAGTTGACCGGGTTTTATTCTCCCTACCCAATGATAAATTCGCTGCTGTTGGCAGGGCCTTGGGCCCTGACAAGCCGAAGTGGCTAGAGTACGGCATTATGCGCAAGCCCTCCATTGTCGGTAAGGGCATTATCGCTGTGGTTGTAGAGGACATAGCTTCAGCCTGTTCAATAAGCAGGTTGCCATTTTGTTCTGGTTGCGCTTTACTTGGAACTAGCTTACCACCTGTAACAGTACATCAGTTAGCGCGATATGAGGAAGTTATAGTGGCACTAGATCGGGACGCATCAAGAAAGAGTGTAGATTTGGCAAGTCAGCTAGAATCACGAGTGAAGACTAGGGTGCGTTATTTATCAGAAGATCTGAAGTATCTGAATGAAGAACAACTCAAGGCAGCGTTGGCTGTGTAATTAATCGGCTCTCGCAACGACACAGACGAGGGTTTGGGGTGTGAAAAAACATGCAACGGTCTAACGATATAAAAGAAATATCGAATTACACGGGAACTCCCCCGTCCCCTTTTCCTTTGGAGAAACGAAACGTAGTTTATACGATGTGTGGTGAGAAGTCAGGATCAAACGCTAATAAACAGATGCAGAGGATGCGAGCATCCTCCACGCTTAACACACCCTCTGTAGCAGCATCGGGCGCAACAACCGTCTGGGCTAACGGGCCAGCAGCACCGCCCACTCCAATGTATTTGTAATATTAATCCCGCTACTATAGGCGGTAATATTAATGGCGATAGTTATCGCAGAAATACAGGAATATAAACTTGAAAGCTCGCGGATTAATACTGGTAGATTATGATCTACCCAATGGATTTATGGACGCCGCTGAAGAGCAAAAGCGACTACATACTGCAATGGAAGAGCTTGTAAGAGGTAACAACAGGGTTACCTACTTCCAGTGCGACATCAAAGAAAGGCGCGGGGATCAAAAACCTGACTTACGGAAGCTCAAGATACGCACTTCTTAAATTATCGAACAACTAAAATAAAAAGCCCTCGCCCTTCAGCGGGGGCTTTTTGATTCTGCCTCACTGTGTTAAGAAAGCTACCTTAGTAGCTCACACTGTAGGGGTAAAAGCTTGGATTTATCGATTATAAGGAGCTTGTGTAACCATGAATTTTTCATGGCAAACGCAAGTAAGCTCAACGAATCTCTTTTCGGAGATGAACTTAAAACGCTCTATCGCATACTGAAAAAAGCGCATGAGAAATACGAAACAAACATTACCACAGCTGAGCTGATCATGCTGTGGAAAGTGCAGCACCCAGTTGCCACCCGGGCTTTTACTGAAGAAGCTGAGAACTTGATCCGCTCAATCAGCTACGCTGATGAGCTCAATCCAGCAATGGTGGCAGATACTATCAAGCTGTTGCACATGCGAGATCTGGGTAAACAGATTGCAAACAAAGGGCTTGAGATTGCCGAAGGCAATTCCAGCGCACTGTCTGAGGTATTGGATTTAGCCGAGCTTGGCCTAGAGGGCTATTACGAGGACGAGTTTGGTCCTAAAGAATCTTCAAGAGCGTGGGATGTTTTTGCTGAGAAAATTAATGGCGCAGTCATCCCTTTCAATATTCATACCCTCGCAAAGCATTTACCCGGTGTGGGAAGGCAGGAATTTGGTGTCGTTTTTGCTGTTCCCGAAACGGGTAAGACTTCTTTCGTTGTGTCGCTTTCAGTGGGCCCCGGCGGGTTTGTGGATAATGGCCATAAGGTACTGGTCCTTGGAAATGAAGAAGCTATCAAACGTACATGGCAGCGAGCGTATCAAAGTGCTCTAGGTATAAATGAAGCTACCGTGCTTCTGGATGTGCCAGCTGCAGACGCGGCCTTTCACGCCCACACTAAAGGCCTCTTTGAGGCTCGAGGAGCGCAAGATTGGGATCTTACCATGATCGAGCGCTACATTAAAAAAGAAAAACCTGCAGTGGTCTGGGTGGATCAGGCGGACAAGGTTCAGATCGGCGGTACGTTTGCTGCTTCACATGAGCGCCTTAAAGAGCTCTATCGCAGATTGAGAGAGACAGCGAAGCGCTACGATTGTGCTTTAATAGGCGTCTCGCAAGCATCAAATTCAGCCACAAATGTAAGCTATCTCGACTACACCCACATGGAAGGCTCCAAGATCGGTAAGGCAGCTGAAGCTGACTTTATCATTGGTATTTCTAAATCAGGCACTCCGCTCGATCCTATGCGGACACTCACTGTTTCCAAGAACAAACTGACCGGGTGGCATGGGCAAGTTGTCTGCAGCCTCGATGCCGATATAGCGAGGTATGAGGCATGATCGTAATTGTGCTAGATTTAGAAACCACTGTATCAAAGCTAGGTGAAATCATGGACCCCTCTGCCATGCATGAGGAGAATGCTTGTGTGATGGCGGCATGGTTAATGATTGAGGACGGTAAAACCCTCGGGCCTGTTAAAACCAGCGTCTGGTGCCACAATGATCAGCCTCATCCAGATAGCCGAGAGCCTTTCCAAAACGATTTACTAAGGGCTGACTTAGTTGTGTGCCACAATACAAAATTCGATGTTACTTGGCTGGTCGAGATGGACTTTGTGCTCCCAGCGAAACTGCATTGTACAATGATAGGAGAATATATTTTTGCGCGGGGAATACAGCAAAGCAAAAGTCTCAAAGCTACAGCTGAGCGGCGGGATGTCACTCGGAAAAAATCTGAGCTTATCGATGAGATGTTCGCGCAGGGCGTAGGTTTTGAGCGGATGCCCCTAGAAATAGTCTTGGAGTATGCAGCGGCGGATGTGATCAGTTGCGCTGAAATATATCTAGCCCAAATTGCCGACCTCAAAGAAGAGCACAACAGTGGACTGTGGCCCACCTTTGAGCTGATGAACGAAATGACTTGGTTTCTTATTGAGATCGAACGTAACGGTATTTGTATCGACCTGGACTCGCTCTCGCAAGTGCGTGTTTTATTTGAGAATGAGCGAGAAGAAATCAAAAATGAGCTGGAAAAAGAGACCATTGAGGTGATGGGGGACACAGTCACTAATCTCTCTTCTGGGCAGGATATGACCCGGCTGATCTATGGGTACGAGTTCAAAAGTGACTACAATAAGAAAGCTTTCATCAAGGCGTTTAACATTGGGCTAGGCCCAGATGGCCGTCCCACATATCCTCCCCGGATGTCTGACAGTGAGTGGGTATTCCATGTCAAAAGCAATATGCAGCTGGCTTACAGGACTATCGCAGAGCGCTGTGATCTCTGCTCAGGCTCAGGCAAGCAGCACAGGGTCACTAAGAAGGGAGACCCATACAAGCGCCAGCCAGCATGTAAGATGTGCGAGGGCTCTGGGGCGGTCTACAGACCGACCACTAAAAAGGCGGGTCTGGGGCTGATCCCCGAGGGCCCAGCTGATGCTACGGCTAATGGGTTCCGGGGCGATAAAATGACTATTCAGCGTTTGTTGGTACAAGCCGAGCGTAAGAATAACACTCGAGCGATTAACTTCCTGACCAAATACTCCCGGCTAAACGCTCTCAATACTTATCTCAATTCGTTTGTGAAAGGCATCGCTAATCACACTCGGCCAAGCGGTCTGCTCCATGCGAACTTTAACCAGACCACCACTGCTACTGGTCGGCTGAGCTCTAGTAGGCCCAACTTTCAAAACCAGCCCAAGGGCGGTAAATTCCCAGTCCGCAAGGCTGTGGTTAGTCGTTTTGAAGGCGGCACTCTTGGGGAGATTGACTACTCCCAGCTAGAATTTCGCGTTGCTGGGATCCTGTCCGGGGATAAGCAGATCCTAGATGATGTAACCAGTGGCAAAGACATTCATTCACAGACTGCAATGATTATTAATAAGTGCGCGGCGGATAAGGTTACTAAATCTATGCGGCAAGCTGCCAAAGCGTACACGTTTGCGCCACTGTACGGTGGCATGGGGGCTGGAGAAGCCCCTCACGTACAGGAATACTTTAAATCATACTTCGACATCTATTCTGGTCTTAAGAAGTGGCACAAGAAGCTCATGGATGGCGTCATAAAGGATGGCTTAGTTCGCATTCCATGCGGACGCGAGTTTAGCTTCCCAAACGCAGTCAGATTCAGAAATGGCCGTGTATCTGGGGCCACCCAGATCGTTAATTTTCCTGTGCAAAGTCATGCCACCGGGACTATCGTCCCCTTGGCCTGTGTGAGGGCTCTGAAGGCGTTTAAAATGCGTAATCTGCGTTCTAAGCTGATTCTGACCGTGCATGATAGCATTGTGATCGATATCTACCCCGGAGAAATTGGGCAGGTCAAAGAATGCGCTGTCTGGGCCATGCGAGATATTGAAAATGAGATTGAAGAACGCTTCGGCTATAAACTGCCTATCCCGCTGGACATAGAGATGGAAGTTGGAAAAAACTGGATGGAAATGTCGGAGGTTAGCTTGAATTAAGGTATGTATTAAGGTAAGATATATACTCTTAATCAAACATAGGAAAATCTATGACTGACCTCATAACACTCGCTACCCCAGAAGAACTTGCCGAAGCTGCAGCCATCTTTGCAGAACAGGGCCAAGATGAATCAGCGGTGATAAAATTACCGTTCCTTAAGATCCAATATGACCCCGACCTTATGATGAAAGTGCCCCATGCACGTATGGGTATGTACTATGTTCATGGGCCCAGCCCATCCTATGCTGAAAACATCAAAATGAGAGTGCTGCTACAGCACACTCAATGGCGGCAGCAATCCACTGAAGACTTCAAAATGATTAATAAATCAATTTTGATGGATAAACGCGGCCAAGACCCCATCGATATGCTCGGGGGCGTCCGTTGTGGACGCCCAGAGGCAAGCATTTGGAAAGGCTTTTCTGATGCGGAGAAGAAGCCTTACAAGGACGTGGTTTGTACCAGAGTGATGCGAGGTATCGTGAGCTATGATGGCGTTGATCAGAATGGCGAGAAAAAGCGCATTGAGAATGAGCCTGTCCAATTTCACATGAAAGGCATGAATTTCATGGGGCTTAGCAAGGTAATAGACAATCTTAAGGGGTCAGGCAGACAGCTAAGAGATGTGTGGCTGGATATGAACACCGATAAAGAGGGTAAAACCTTCATCACTAACTTTGATATCGACTATGATACTCCTGCTCTACTGACATCTGATGTCGTAGCCACACTTAAAGTGTTCAACGATCAGGCTCGGCAAGAGAACGACAGCGTTAAGAAGAAGCACTATGCTGCGCTGGGTACAGTAGATCACGACCCCGGGGCAGGATTTAATGGGTATTCTTCTGCGCTCGAGCACAGCGCGTAGGATTGGCCCTAGAGGAGCTAGAGCTAGAACTTAAAGGTCTAATGCAGTCGCTCTCTAATGGAGCGACTGTAGATGTAGACCCCGAAGTATTTGAAGCCGCTGCTGAACAACTCGTTACAGCCTTTAAAAAACAGCTCACGCAAAAAAGAGAAGCAGGTTTTAGGGTACGCATGTCTAACGTGGGCCGTCCCTTATGCACTTTGCAAATGGAGAAGTCCGGGGCGGAACGGGAACCGTTCCCCTATAATCATATTATGAGGATGATGATCGGCGATTGTGTCGAAGTCATCACCCGCATGATGCTCACCATAGCCAAGATTGATGTCACCAGTGACGGTGATGATGTGACAATGAAGGTCTCAGAGACCACCATCAAAGGCTCGAGCGATATCGATATTGAGGGCAAGGTTCTGGATATCAAATCCTCCGCACCTTGGGCCTACAAAAACAAATGGGCCAAGGGATTTGATGCTTTGCTTGCAGAAGATGACTTCGGTTATGTTGGCCAGCTATTTGGTTATGCGGATGCCCAGAAGAAGCCGCCCGGTGGCTGGATCGTTGTAGATAAATCGTCCGGGGAGCTGATGGTGGTGCCTGTCACAGCTACCGCTGCTCAGTGCAAAGCTATCAGAGCTCGCCGCAAGCATACCGTGGGGGCAATTGAAAACGATGCCGTATTTCAAAGGGGCTTTGAAGCGGAAGACGAGACCTTCCAACGCAAAGAAACGGGCAAGAAAACCCTCTGTAAAAGCTGTGGGTTCTGCAACTTCAAAAAGACTTGCTGGCCGTCCGCTAAGTACAAGCCCCAAGCGGAATCCAAAGCAAAGTTCCCTCCGTTCAAGTGGTACGTCGATGGCGATTAAAACATCATCAGCCAAAGCAAAAGGGCGCAAGCTGCAGCAATGGACAGCTAAGAAAATACTGTCCAAGTTTAAAGAGCTAGAGCTGGATGACTGCAAAAGCAATCCTATGGGAGCTCATGGCGAGGATGTGCTGCTATCTCCAGCTGCCAGACGGTTGCTGGGGATCACCATAGAGTGCAAGGCCCGGAAAAGCATAGCGGTGTACAGTTACGTGGATCAGGCCACGGCCAATGCCCCAAAGGGCATGGAGCCCGTGGTGATCGTTAAGGCAGACCGCAAGCAGCCGTTAGCGGTGGTCGATGCAGCCTACTTTTTCAATCTATTAAAACAAGGAGCCCGTAATGGATCCGATTGATTTGCCCAAAAACATGCTAATGATTGCCTTCCAAATCGATATGGAAGAGGGCGAGCTGAGCGTTATGACCCAGCACAATCTTGAAAAAGAAGAGATGGGGGAGGTCGAATACCAGATCCAAGTGGATATGTTGCTTGGCCTTCAGATGATGCTGGATGCAGCTCCCGAGCTGCTGATCAGACAAGGGCTTCTGCAAAGACTTTTAATTGACGCCAAAGACGAGGCCGAGGACGAGTCAGAAATAGTTTTTGAGCCAGATGACGAGCTTTTAGATATCCTTGCCGAAGGCAAGATAGTCCCGTTCAAAAAGACCCGGATCCATTGATGGCTAAATGGGCCGAGAAAGGGCACCCGTCTCCACCACTACATGCAAATATGGTGGACAAGCCGCCGCACTATAACTCTGCAAATATCGAGTGCATCGAGGCTATGGAAGCAATGTCGGAGGGCGCGGATATACCCAGCCATCAGGCATATTGTTGGCAAAACTCCTTCAAATATCTCTGGCGCTGGCCGTACAAAAACGGCCTCGAGGACTTGAAAAAATGCCGCTGGTATTTGGATCGACTTATCAAAAAATTGGAGGCTTAACGATGATTACTCAAGAGGATGCTGATGATTGTGCGGAAGATCGGCTGGCAGGAATAATCGAACTGTATAAGCAGGTAAAGGATTTGCCTGATGATCCTGCAGACGAATATTTAGATTGCACCCCACTGGATATGGTCAAAGAATTTGCTCAGTGCATGGATCATCCTCTGGATGAGCAATGGCGATTCAACCGTAATTTAGAGGATCTCCGCTACGGCTTAATAGCCGAAGAATTTGGTGAGGTCTCAGACGAAAGTGATGCGGGTACAAGACCTGCGGCAATGATCAAAGAGCTCGCTGACTTAGTATACGTTGCCTACGGATATGCAGCTACCTTTGGGTGGAACCTTGATGAAGCTGTCAGACGAGTTCACGTCAGCAACATGTCCAAATTAGGACCAGACAACACACCCCTAAAACGTCCAGATGGCAAAGTTTTAAAGGGGCCGAATTATAAAAAACCAGACCTATCCGATTTAGTATTGAGGGAGCAGACATGAAAAATCACTACGGGCCTACGCTGGGTATTTCTGAAGAAATACATGCAATGAAATACCGCTCTGAGGGCGAGACTTTTACCGAAGCTATGACTAGAGTTGCTGAAGCGTTGAAAGACGATGAAGCGCATTTTAATAACTTCAGAACGATCCTTTATAACCAGAGATTTCTTCCAGCTGGACGTGTGCAATCTGCTATGGGCGCACCGAGAACGGTGACGCCATACAATTGTTTTGTCAGTGGCACTATCGAAGACAGCATGGAAGGTATTATGGATAAAGCTGGGGAAGCTGCACGAACAATGCAACTGGGCGGCGGGATTGGTTATGATTGGTCTACGTTGCGGCCTCACGGGTCATTGATCAGGAGCCTAGACAGCAAGTCCTCTGGGCCACTAAGCTTTATGGGCATCTTTGATGCAGTCTGCAAAACCATTGCCTCTGCCGGGCACAGGAGGGGCGCTCAGATGGGCGTTTTGAGGGTGGATCACCCAGATGTCGAAAAGTTCATCCGGGCTAAAAACAACAGCACAGACCTCACTCAGTTTAACATGTCTGTGGGGGTCACCGACAAGTTTATGGAGGCTGTGAAAGCCGACACTGACTTTGATCTAGTGTTTGAGGGTACAGTCTACAGCACTATCAACGCCCGGGCATTGTGGGACGATATTCTACGCAGCACATGGGACTGGGCGGAGCCGGGTATCCTATTTATTGATCGTATTAACCGCAAAAATAACCTGCATTATTGTGAGAAGATTGCTGCGACTAACCCTTGTGGGGAACAGCCTTTGCCGCCCTATGGGGCGTGTTTGTTAGGATCTTTCAACCTCGTTAAGTACATACAGATGAAGCCTGATTTCACATATGCATTTAACATGCAGATGCTGAAGAACGACATCCCACATATTGTAAGAAGTATGGACAACGTAGTGGACCGAGCAACTTATCCGCTGCCCCAGCAAGAGAAACAAGCCAAGGACACTCGCAGGATGGGGCTAGGGGTAACTGGCGTGGCAAATGCCCTTGAAGCAATGGGCCATGAATATGGGTCAGATGATTTCATCCACTGGCTAGAGAAAATCATGGGCGTCATTCGGGACGGCTGCTACATGACTTCTATCTCATTGGCCGTCGAAAAAGGTAAGTTCCCACTGTACGATGATAGGTACTTAGATTCTGAATTTGCACAAACATTACCCCTTAGTATCCGCTCTTTAATAAAGACCCACGGCATCAGAAACAGCCATCTATTGTCCGTAGCTCCTACTGGCACAATCAGCCTGTCAGCGGACAATGTGAGCTCTGGCATCGAGCCTGTATTCTCACATAGTTACGATAGAACGATCCAGACGTTTGATGGGCCAAGGATCGAAACTGTGAAGGATTATGGCTATCAGAACTTTGGGATCAAGGGCAAAACAACTAATGAGCTGTCCGTATTTGATCATGTGAAAGTGCTCAACACAGCCAGTAAATATGTCGATAGCGCATGTTCTAAAACGTGCAATGTCGGGGACGAGGTGGGCTGGGAAGACTTCAAGCGTGTTTATATGGAAGCGTTTGAAGGAGGATCATCAGGTTGTACTACATTCCGTGCCAGCGGAAAGCGTTTTGGAATTTTGAATGCATCAGCGGTAGAGGATGTAGCAGAGCCTGATATCGAAGAACCCGACAACTTCATAGAAGAGGGCGGAGCTTGTTATTATGACCCCGCCACAGGCCTCAGAAAGTGTGAATAATGCTCATTGCTGACGGTTTTGATACAGCTATAATTGGAGTGGGGGAGCGTTGTGGCTCTCCCGACTTAGTAGTTTATGACGCAGAAAAATGCGTCAGTATACTTATGCAGGACGGGATGGATCGTTCTGAAGCGCATGAGTACTTCACATTTAATACTCTAGGCTCTTATGTCGGTGGCGAGACGCCTATTTACGTTTGGCGGATGACTAAGAAAGAAATAAATGAGCGCTAGCCCCTTCCACTAAAGTATCTGCTATGGTACTAACAGTGAGCTAGCGTATGCCAGCCAACAAAAAACCCCCCAGAGTTGACTGGAGGGCTTACGTCAGTTAGGATTGTGGCAGTGAGGGGTTCTTGGTCGTTCTCCGAGCTGCTATATAGACCCGGGGGTTGCTCCCCCGGGTTTTTTATTGGACTACTGCATTTATTGCTTCAGCTGCCTCGCTTACTTCTGCTTGTGCATCCTCGAGCATACCCGGCACACCGTCAGCATCCGCATCTAGGTCCGTTTTAAGTAGGCCAGATCCAAGGAAATAAAGCAGGGTTTCTTCTAATAAAGGATCCCCCGGATTTTTGTTATATTTGCTGGCTAGAGCGAGATACTCGTCAGGATTAGCTAGGATATTTTGTCTGATCGCCATCCCCCGTGAATCTGGATCCATTTTCTCAATTGCCCCACCGAGAATGGATCGAAGTCTTGTACCGATACGGCTCAGAGGCCCAATAAAGATAGCAATCATACGATTTGTATTTGTCCGGGCTTGTTGATTATAAGCGGTGCGCGATTGCCCTGCTATCGGGCTTGCACCTTTTAATGCTTCTGTCTCCCGGGCCATACCAAGTGATGCTTCAAGACCACTAAACAGCGTCTCTCCCTCATCTCCGTATATCTCCCTGCCCACCCTAAACAGAGGGGTGAGCTCATCAGCAGCTCTCTCCCCGGGAGCCACGTTCATAGGTGTAACGCCACTCGTCTGGAGCTTTCTGCCAATAAGCTTATCGTCTAGAAACTTATTATAAGCTAGCTTTAGCGCATCTTTGATCACAGGACGATTAGCCTCTGGTGAGGCTTCAATCGCCTGTAGGAGCTGTCGCATTCGGCTAACAGTCTCAGACCCGGTAAAGAACCCAGAGAACGCTTTGTACGGGTCAGATGTGGCAAAGATCTCTGAGCTGTTAGCAATCTGCTTAAGCTGTGGGGTGAGCGACTTATCAAAGAACTCTGTGAGAATACTGCCCTGCAGCTGCGCTATGCCTTTGTCTGCGCTAGCCTTCGTACTCTCGAGTACTTTGAGCAGCTCCTCCTGACTGCCTTTGGCAGTCTCTAGGCGTCTTAGGAAGCCATTTATCATGTCAGCTTTTTGCGGGAAATTAGCTGATAATACGCTTGAGTACTTACCGAGTTCGCTGGTCAGCTTGCCATAGTCAATGCCATCAATACCGCCAGCCCTAGCATCCAATGCAAAGCGACCTAGTACCTTCAGTACCATGTAATCTGCAATCTCGCCGCCATCTGTTCCTTTGAGGGTGCTTAGCGCTTTTTTGAGATGCGCGATATCAAAGCGGTTACCCTGCTCTAACCAGCTGGTGGAAAGATCCTCAAAGTCGCTGTCGTAAGCATCTCTGTTAAATCCCCCACCTTTCATTGTTGCGGTGAGATCCTGCTTGTTGGTACGACCAAGGGTACTATCGTACAGCTCAGCATACTCAGCTAGCTTCGACTTTGGTGCTCCCGGGCCACCAGATTTGAACATGTAATCTTCTGCGAAATATCGTTTAGCTTCTCTAGCGTTTGCAGCAAGCGCATCGCCGCCTTCGTCCTCAACAAAGTCCAGCATGTCGTTATCGATGAACTTGATAAAGTTCCGCACTTCTGAACCAGCTAAAAGACGATCTCTGTTGAATAATTCGGCTGCAAGCCGGGACATTTCTTGTCTAACGTCTTTATAGAAAAACCCGAAGTTAAGCCTCGGGTCATTGTCTATAAACTCCTGCACACGATCTATAACTTCCTCTGGCGTTTCACGGCGCATAGCGCCCTCTTCGCCAGCTTCATCAGCAACCATTTTAGGTTGCACAAGCTTATGAAGTCTTCCTACCGCCCCATCATTTTTTTTCAACAGAATTTCTGCTTCGGTGATGCTGCCGAGATCAATACGTTCAAACTGACCAACGATTGCTTCAGCATCGATTGGCCCACCGCTTACAGCTGCGTATTTAGCATCCTTGTCAGTGCGCTGGGTTACATACGATACTTCTAAAAGTTGCTTGATGCGGTCTCTGACCACTGTAGCTGGGCCGTCTAAGTCAGTGCCATATTGAGCTGCAAGCTTATCGATTATATCTGTGGCCTCTAGGTCTTGATCAAAGCCACTCATGATCTTTGCATAGTCTGCATCATACTTTGCTTGCGCTTGTGCTAGACCACCGCTCACATCATCCACAGATGTCCGGGCAGTCTCCGTAAGAGCCTCTACTCCATCTTGCAGCTTGGCAGTCTGCTCAGCAGCCGTCTCTCCACCCAGCTCTTGCGCCTGTAGCCTTAAGTCTTGCTGCACCGCGTCGATAGGCGCATCAACAGCATTCACAACAGGTGATCCCGGGATGTTCATGGCCCCAGCCCTGACGCCCAAGGCATTGCTTCGATCAGCTTGATTACCAGTGCCCTTTAAAAGCGCACTTACCGTATCGATGGTGACCTGTTGATTTTCATCCATGCCACGAATAGATTGTACTAGGACTTCTTTATTAGCTTTGACAATCTCGGCTATGCGCTTACGTGCCTCTGCTAGCATTGCTTCGTTAGCATCTGGGGGTAAGTTAGCCAGTTCGAGAGATAGCTGCATATACACAGCTCTTTCTGGTCCCCGGGCAGCATTAACAAATCCACCTAAAAGGAATTGCCCTGCAGTAGTAACAGCTGCCTTTGCTGTAGCTATCGCTCCTAAAACAACCCCGCCAAGGGCCATGCCCTCGGCAAGCACATTTAGCCTGTGCTCGATAACCTTATCCGCATCCTCGTCTCCTAGCTCTACCAAATCAGGGAAGGCTGGAAAGGTGGCGTTAGGGCCCATCACAAGAGTTTTCTCGTCAGTGCCTGTGGTCAGCGTTGCAGCCGTTTCACCTGTGAGGGTCGCGGTGATACCTTTAAAGGTGTTGAGGACAACATTGGCTACTTTAGATGTTGCTTGCGGGATAAGCGACAAACCACGTACTGTGCCCATCCCAGCGGGAAGACCAGCAATAATTGCAGGGCCAGCGTCCGCAATCATCGCATCCCAAAAAGTTCCACCTGTATCGACATTAACTGCTTTTTCTTTGGCGCTTGCTACGAGGTCTTCTGGATATTGGTCGCCAATTGGGGAAGATCTCAGTAGATCAGCCCCACCTGTTTTCTCCAAAAACGCGGCGTCTGCTTCTCGAAGATCAGAGAAGCTTTCTCGGAAGCCCTTGCCCAAAATTTGTGCGCCGCTGACCTTGGCAGTAACATCATATGGATCTGCACCGAAGAGCATCCTTGCCCCGCCCATCAAACTGGTTTCGGGTGTTGGGATCAGTGAATCACTGCCATCCTCTCTCACAAATCTATGGGATTTACCCACCAGCTCAATATTCGGGTTCAGCTCTCTGGTGTGGTTCCCGTCCTCGTCTTTCTGATAAACAATGTCCTTATATCGATCCATCGCCTCTCCGAGGCTAAGATTATCGTACATATTTGTTGGGAAAGCAGCCTCGAAGGAAGGTGGGGACACTGCATCCGCAAACGGATCAGCTTCATCATCTTCGACTAAGATTGCACCTTCAAATGGATCTTCGTTCACCGCATCAGCAGCCATTATTTAATTCCCTTTTCTTAAGGTGCCACCTACGGGTGCGGTTTGTAGAGTTGTACTGTTGGGGTACGCATCTTTAAGCGCTTGTGTGACTGTAATTGTTTCCCCGTTGCTATACGCAGTAAATAAATCAGCAGGGCTTAATTCTTCAGTAGAGGGCGCGGCTGCAGACGTAGGACTAAACTCTGTTCTGCCAGCAAGTGCGTCATATATCTGAATAGACTTTAGTGCGTCATAGTTGTTCGAGGTTTCGCTAGTAAATGCTGACATAGCGTACTGATTGAAATTTTGCCCGTATGGGTAGGCCCTCAAGCCTCCTGTGATTTCTCTACTAGCAATGATTGAACCAATCTTACCATTACGCTTATTCTCGATAGTGCGAATTGTGCTGCTGATTAGCCTATTTATGATAGGCAAAGCCTTTTCTGGGGACAACCCTTTGCCAACTTGTTGTAGGTTCATCCCCAATTCTTTATCCGACAGGCCTTGCCCCGTAGACCCCATCAAACGCGCTTGGTCGTATGCCGCTCTCAGCTGCATTGCAAACAACAACTTGTCGTTTGGTGTACCTAGCTTTTCAAATATTGGTGTAGCAGCTGTTGCAACCCTTTCGTAACTAACATCATCTTTGCCAAACATAGATGCGAATGCCGTGGCAAACTGGTTGATTTCTTCGTTAGCCCCACCAATCGCTACAAGGTAATCGTTCATAGCGCCGGGGTTTTCAGTGACTAATTTACGGTAATCAAGCAGGTTATCTACAATGCTAATGCCGTCTTGAACAAGCTCGGAAGCTTCTTGAATAGGCGTGTTATAGACCTTGACCATCGTGGCTACGTCACCGTCTGGAGCAAGGAAACCTTTATCAACATCGTCTATCACCTGACTTTCATCAAGCGCATTTACAAAGACTGATGCAGTGACCGTTTCACCATCTTCGCCACCTTCTTTAGGCACTTGTTTGGTAACTTCTTTTATAAGAATTTTACCGGCCAGATCAATCATGCCGTCTTCGCCTACTGGGTAGTACGCTATAGCATCCTTTTTATCTCGAGCTGTTTTGAGAGCTTGCTCATTGTACCTATCCATGATGTCCGTCAGCTGAGATATGTACGCATCTTTGTTCTCGTTAGAAATTTTCGTATTGTTCTGTATAGTGAGGATTGCTCCAGTGGCATCCCCAGAATTTTGTATGCGTGTTTTGTCGAGGAACTCTGAAAAGTCGAATACGTCTAGCGTTTTCACAAACTCTTGCACTTGGGCAAGAGCAGCATTCTTTTCTGCTTCACCTATGCTATCATCAGCATTAATCGTAGCAATTAATGCCTCTGCGTCAGGCTCAGTTTTAATGTTTGCAAAATCGAGATCAAAGCCAGCTGGTTTCATTGGCTCCAACGTAATTACGTTTTCTTGATAACCGCCTTCAGTGCCCTCGAAGGGCTGAGATCTATCCCCAGCAGCCCATTCTTTAAACGCTCGGCTGTTGCTTATACCATCAATGGTTTTGTCTGCTGTGCCTGTATCGATCTCTGCAATGAGCTTATCGACATCTTCATCTGAGGTCAGGTAATTGCCGGCTTTATCTTTTCGGTCTAAAAACTCCCAAGTTTTTCTCAGGAGGTGCCGCTCAGCCCTTTTTTCTGAAGCGGGATCGTAGCCCTGACCCCTAGCGTAGGCAAGCCGTTGTTGAGCATAGCCGATAAAGAGCTTATCCTGAGTTTTCTCATCGAATACGGTATCAACCGTGATACCTAGCTTATTAAAAAGACCACCTTCCCCTACAAAGCCACGCAGCGTATTTCCTACGAATTGGTATTTACCAACGGGAGTACTCGCCAAACCCCTGTCATGGGCTTTCGTACCCGGAGGCATATTGAGCTTAGACCAATTGAAATAATCTCCTTTTCGTTTAACAAGCTTTAGCACCTCTGGCAGGGTCATCTCAGACACAGGTTTGTCTGTTTTGAAGAAAGTTTTCTTGCCGTCAAACTCGCCAATCAGGGTTGCATTGATGTCCCCGGCAGATTCACCTTGGACAAGCCTATCCATTTCGGGCATATCAAAGCGCGGGGCACCGGGTTGGACTGGGCCAGCAAACTCTTCAACTTTTCTAGATATGCGGTTTTGTTTGACCCCTGCTTCATAGTTTGTTTCAACTTTTGTGGCGTCCCCTTTGAAGGTCACCAGCTGATTGAACATATAGTTAATCGTGCCATCATCTCCCTCAAAACCTACGTTTCGGGCAATCTGTTGGGCTTGTTTGAGGTACAGGGCGTCTTCATCTGCTTGCGTTTCACGCTTTTCTTGCAGCTTAGTCTGCGCCACTTTCTTATCAGCGGCCTTTAGAGCGTCAGCTTTAAGCTTTGCGTCCTGTTTTTTGCTCATCATAGGCGCATAAACAGAGGCAAAGCCCTCCATAAAGCTGCCGAATTTGTCAGGCTTCTGAGCGTAGTTTATGCTTCCGCTGGCAACTCCAGCTTGTACGTCACGCCATCCCATCAGCCATCTCCTCTTCAACAGGTTCCTCATCCACGCCAAGCATGGATTGTTGCTCGTCCTCAGACGCTACTAAAGGCGCATCTGGAATTGCCATGAGACCGCCTTCTGGCGGTTCCTCAAGCGTCTGCTCGACAGCTTCTGGCGTAGGCATTGGGTCTTCGGCATCTATGAGCCCAAGCGCCATTTTAAGTGCTGTAGGAGTGATCGACACACGATCTTTATCGCTAGCACCCATCTCGTAGGTTTTACCCTCAGACTTAGCCATAATCTCAATATACCGAGCGACAGGCCCCGACATGAGTATGGCAAGGTCAATGGGGATCTTTCCCCGGCTAATGCCTTGAAGCATTAGGCTAGCGGTGATCACTGTGATTGGTGTCTCCAGATCAATAAGAGACATAATAAGGTCAGTCTCCCGGGGCTCGTCCATCTTGGTGATAAAATACTCAACGCCTTCATCATAATCCACAATGTCCGGGGGCCTATGCCAGCCATAGTTGCGGGTATCGGTGGTAAAGTTAGCTCCGGGGATTGGCGAACTAAGCTTCTGCATCGAGCATCTCCTCTTCGGTGGGCTCAGCAGCCTCTGGCTCTGCCATCATCGCCTCTTCAAGCTTGTCTAGGTACTCGGGCGTATAGATCAGCCCTTCCTCAGACATCTCTGCAATATTGCGGGGCACCTTGCCTTCGATAAATCCTGCAATGGACTTCTTAATGGCATCTTCAAACTTCATTTTTACGCTCCGCTATTAATTGCGCTTGCTGTCTAATTTGCTCACGTTGCCGCTCCAGTTCTTCGAACTGGCGGTCAACAGCACTTTGCTGGGGAAAGGGTATTACTGTGTCTGAGATCACTGAGGCAGCGCTCCGTAATTCACCAGCAAGTATCCGTGTGGGCCTTGCACAATAGCTTGGGGATGGGTCTTCTGGACCTCTTGTGCCATCACGCCAAAAGTGGGCCCGTTGTTTAAGCCCACGCGCTTAGCTTCGGAGTTCCAATCCCAAGTGTAGTACCTGATACCGTCCACAGTTTCTAAATGCTCGATGTTTTCTTTGAGGCGCTGGTCACTAGGTGCCGTAATAATAGCAGCCGCTATTTGGCCAAAGGCTCCCCACTTACCGCTAGAACTGCTTCCGCTGCCAGCTTGAGCTCGGATTTGAGCAGCTAGGATTTCAGCGTCTCGGGTAGCCTCATTGTCAGCACCTTTAAAGATATAGTCCAACAGGTTATCTACACTGTCCCAGAGCCTGTTCTGAGCCTCTGTAGAGATATCTAAAGCGTTCTTAACGTCCTGCCCCACAGCTTCAAACATCATAGCGGTATTAGTGGTTTCTACCGACTGCCGCCATTTAGCGTTGCTGACATCAATATTATATTGCATCTCGCTGTAGAAGCGGTCCCGGCTATCGGACATCTGAGCATTAAATTCAGAAATTGTGTTAGTTTCCCCAGCGTTAAACTTAGCTAAAGTATTCATTTCTGTGGAGTTGTGCCGGGCGATTGCTGAGTTCAGCTCATCATAGAACTTAGCCATCTCATTTCGGCTTTCTGCCGTAAATAAGCGCTGGCTGTTCATGACCTTTTGGTCTTCGAAAAGAGCTTGTACAACTGCCTGCTTATTAACAACCTCGGCTTGCTGCTCATTGGTCAGGTTTGTTAGATCCATTTCCAGAAAAGCTTTGGCGTTTGTAACCGCTGCTGTCTCTCGAGCATTAAGATTACCCAGCTCGAAGTTAGCTAGGATCTTCGCTTTGTTAATGATGCCCTCTTGGCGATTGTCTAGGTTCTTTGTGGTTATTGTTTGGAAGAAAGCAGCTTCTTTATCAGCCACACCCAAGGTCGCTTCCATCACAGCATTCGCATAGGCAGCGGTTGCCGCTGTCCCAGTAATGCCGCTGAAAGCAATAGTCTTCTCAGTCTCTCTGACCATTGCCTGTGCCCAAGGCGGGATTTTTGAATTACCGTTACTGTCTTTAAACTCAGCAGAGATAATATCCATCTGCCCCAGAATAGTTGCTTTGTGGTCGGTGTAACCGCCCTCACCAAGCTTTTCCGCAAGCAGCTTACCCGCAGGGGTGGATGTATCGATGATTGTGGAGATGTTTTGCGCGGCGAAATCATTAAGGGAATTACCCAGTACGCCTGTGCCTTCAGACTCTGCAGCTACATCAATTTCAATATCGCTAGTATCAACAAGATTATCGTCATCGATGGTTCCTGTCTCGGCATTTACCTTGGTGCTTGCATCTAATTTGCCAGTAACTGTTGATGCTGTGTAAGTTTCGGCCCCAGGATTCGTAACTCCAGCAACAGCGTTCACATCATCCACGGTCGCTGTGGTCAGTGTGGGATCGGTGCCGAGGTCATATCGTGTGTCATATGGGTCGAGGTTTGTGCCAGTAGCAGTTTTATCCATTGAGGGGATTAGATCGGTGATGACCATCCCCCGGGTGGATAAAAAGCCATTTGGGTCTGCAACGATAGCTTCCATGTCTGCTTGTGATTTCACAAGTCCAGCGTCTTCAGCCATCTTAAGGATGTCTGAGGCGCTGACGTTACCGGGAGATCTAGTCAAGACAGGAGCTGCAGGGGCTGGGGCACTTACAAGTGCAGCTGCAGGACCATCATCGCCACCAGTATTTAATCCGTATTCAAGCTTACCTGTAGCCGGGTTTATTGATCTACCGCTATGGTAATCTCCCCAGTTGAGGCCGGGGTTGTCCACTCTGGCCTTCTCTAGGTTACCTTCTTGATATGTTTTAAAATCTGACAGGCCTTTAGAGACCGTGTCTTTTATCGACTGACTAATGCTTGTATCTTCAGCCATCAGAGCTTCTCCCTTTCGCTCGCACAGACAGCGAGCTCATCGCGCAGCGCTATATAATCCCCCACCGCCGTGAGCACGTAAGTGCTTCGGGGCGGTAGGTTGTCGAGCTCAGTTGAAAGCCCTGTTTTAAATTCATCGGAGTAGACAACAACAGCTGGGCAATACGCCTCAAGCTGTGTTCTATAGACCGTTCCGCACCCGATTAATGATGCCATCACGGGTACTAAGAGCAGGATCTTCTTCATGATCAGCAATCGCCTTATAGAAATCAGTTTTTTTGTTAGCGGCCTGTAGATCGTCCTTGAGGACTTTCTGCTTCTCTTTGTTTGCGCCAGACAAACGGCCCATCACGTAAATGATTGGCATGGCCATAGCCAAAGCAGCTATTAAGTAAATCTTGATCTTACCGAAGATAAACATCAGTGAACCCCGTCTGAGTGGTCCTTAAATCGTGCGTATGCGGCAAGGCCAATGCCGCCTATCGCGCAGACTAAGAACAATACTTTTAAGCTATCCGCATAGGGCAATAAGCCCTGCAGCTGGCCTGAGATCTCGTTCATCGCAGTGGCAGCTCCAGCAATACCTGCGCCAGCCATTGTCTTAGACTTGGCTAAAGATTTAGGCGCAGCTGCAGATACCTTTTGGGGCATTTCTGAGCCGCCCTCATCGGAGGGCAGAGCAGCATCTGAGGAGAACAAAGAAGCCTCTGCTGAACGCCTACGGGTAAGCCCGTTTAATGGAGTAAGCTTGCCATCTACCCTAGCTTTGTTCCAGCGCATCAGCTGCTCTGGGACTTCATCGTATAGCCCTTGATTGAGCTTTTTTAGGAGTGTGGAGCTTTTAAAAGCACCCGACCCGAGGTTAAAAACGAAAGACGTGAGAGCGTCATATTGGTATTGAGATAGGGGGACATTAACGAGTCGTTTAACAGCTTTGCCGTGCTCATTTAGATCTTCAATAAGCCGCTGCTCGCAGTACTCTTTAGTCCACTTAGTTCCTGATCTGACGCCTCTAGTGGCACCAAATCCGCATGTGTATTTTCCTGCAGGGCAGCGGTAGCTCGAAACCATACCATCGGGCTGCACTCGGTGCAGACCCTCAAACTTCTTAACTAAATTGATGCCTTGGGCGGAGATTGATTGTGGGTGCATGTTTATCCTGTTGATAGGTAAGGGGCAGCAAAGCCTGTACTCGCAGTGTTGTCTCTATTGAGCTGTTCAAGTACGCTTAATGACTGCGCGATATTGATACTCTGGCTACCGATTGATTGACCCAGATTATTGAATGAGGTCAGGACCAAATTACCTTGTTGGTCTATCGCTCGATTTACCCTGTTCCCCGTACCATCTACGGATGAGGGAATTAAGTTCCCAGAACCGTCAAAACTTGTAGTTAGATTAGCAAAGTTCTGCCGTGTCCCAGCATCCACCCCACCATTATTAGCGACCTGCGTTGCCAATTCTTTTGCTTGATTAATCTGTACAGCCTGTACCCGG
>Ga0308007_10000235_pt1 | contig 24961 bp, 24 predicted proteins | sample Neamet71_FD_203152 | JGI IMG/M metagenome (GOLD analysis project Ga0308007, IMG submission 203152) | Marine microbial communities from water near the shore, Antarctic Ocean - #71 | ecosystem: Environmental > Aquatic > Marine > Unclassified | place: Southern Ocean | collected 2014-06-07
GGCACTAGCTTGGGGAACTACTTCTGTGGCAACGATTACAGGTTGTTCTAAATTTTCATCACTAGTATTTTTTATTTCATTTAATTTATTTATTATCTGTTGAATTCTGCCTTCCAATATTGGTTCATTTACAACATCCAAAAGTTGTGATATTGAAATAGATACATTCAAAAGTTCAGTTTGCATTGTTTCAATGGATTCTTTTACTGAAACTTTATTCTCTCTTTCTAATAATTTTAAACTTTTCTTTTTATGCTGCCCAATTCTATTTTCAAGTTCTAAATTTTGTTCTTTTAATAGTTTGTCTTTCATTAAAAGATCATTTTTGATATCCTTTATTTGTTGATTTTGCTTTACTATATCTGTTTCTTTTTCCTGTAATTCTTTCATAATTTCTTGTAATCTTTTTTTATCTTGTTCAATTTTATATGATATATTTAATTGTTCATTATTTTTCTGATATTCTAAAATCATATTTTGAGAATCCCGATCCCTAAATACATGTTCCCATTGACCTGCCATAAAATTAACCGAATTATAATAATTTATAAATTCCTGCGTCAACGGTGTTAATTCTATCTTTTTCCCACAATTATCAGTTATTTCATATATATCAGCTTGACAACCGCAGCCATTATCATTAATACATAATCGCCTTCCATAATTAGATATATAATTTGTGGGAGGGTTATTACTCGACATTTGACTAAATATAGGTAAAGCTTTTCCAGAAGAACAGATTAAAATATATTCGTCTGAAAATAATATTTGTGAGTTACGGACATTGATTTTTGTTTTTTTAAAATTATCGATCGCCATGGTTGAAGCATTACTATTACATCTTGAACATTTTCCACAAATACGGAAAATATCTTGGATAGGTTCCGAAGGATTTGGAAAGATATTATCCATTTATTGGTTCCGATTTAATATTAATCTAATTATATTTATTTATCAAATTTATTAATTATTTAAAAAATACTTCCTATGTAATAAGAGAGAGAACCTATGTCGGACAATGAAGACATGTGCTACATTCTAAAAGAATATCTGAATTATCATGAAAAATACACCGAAATCTACGGCAAAAAAACCGTTGTCTTAATGATGGTCGGTCAATTTTATGAACTATACGCCGTCATTAACGACGAAATTCATGTTGGACCCGATTTAAATGAATTGTCCGACATTCTGAACGCTCAATTTGTAAGGCGAAACAAAAAAATAAAAGAAATATCCTATGATAATTTTTTAATGATGGGCTGGCCGGATCATGCCCTCCTTAAATTTCGAAATATTTTACTCAATAATGATTACACAATCATTAAAGTAGATCAGATTACAGCACCACCTAATCCAGAGAGAGGTGTTACCGAAATTATTAGTCCTTCAACGGTTATTGATTCCTATAATAACTCTGATACTAATTATTTGGTTTCTTTATACATCGACATGTTTAAAACTGTAACAGGTGATAAGATCTATACTGCGGGGTTTGGTGCCGTAGATATCTCGACGGGTAAGAATTATGTTCATAAAATTAAATCTTCTGTCGAAGACAAAAAAATATGGAATGACGAAATTTATCGTCTAATTCAGTATTATAGTCCGAAGGAGATCCTTTTACATTATTTTAATGAAGAATTTAATTATACCAAAGAAAAATTGTCGCAAATGTGGTCTATCAATGAAAATAATATTCATATTAATCAAAAAAGCGATAATAAACAATTTTTGAAACCTTCTTATCAGAACGAATTTTTAAAGAAATATTTCCCACAGAGTGATTTTTTGACTCCTATTGAGTTTTTGGGATTTGATAGGGAAAATGAAATTATTCTTTCATACATTTATATGCTTCAGTTTATTTATGAACACAAAATTGAAAACACTTTATCTCTTCATAAACCAGAATTCAAACACAATAGTAATTATCTCTTGTTAAGTCACAATTGTATCGAACAACTGAATGTTGTGTCAAAAGATAATTCAGAAAAGTATGGTTCATTACTAAGCATCCTTAATAAATGTTCGACAGCGGTCGGTAGAAGACTTTGTAAAGAAAGAATTTTATATCCTATTTTAGATCAAAAAGAAATAAATAAGAGATACGATATGATTGAATTATTTCAGGGAGAACATAATGACTCAACATTTTTTAATTTGTGCAAGCCTTCCCTAAAAAAGATTATTGATATTGAGAAACTTCATAGGAGAATGGGTTTAGCCATATTGAACCCTTATGAATTTTATTCCTTACATAATTCTTATCAGTATATTTTGAAGATAGTTGATATTTTAAATTGTGAAACTATGAATTCATTTATGATTGATCAGAGTGACGCAATTACGGATATGAAACAACTAATTGCTGATTATGAATCTATTTTCGTAACAGAAGAATTAGAAAAGTGGTCTCTACTGAATATGGAGACTTCGGTTTTTCAAAAGGATATTTATCCCGAAATTGATACCATAGATTGCGAAATAAAGATTGAAAAAAAATATTTGAAACTTATTGCCGATCGTTTAGCGGTCCATATTGACAAAAAGAAAGAAGACGTTATTAAGATTTCATATACGGATAAGTATGGTTATCATTTGTACATGACAAAAAATCGTTCGGAAACTCTTAAAAAGAGTTTACAAAATCTAATAAATAAGAAAATAGAATTCAAATGTGATAATAAAGTCTTCTTAACTCTGAACACAGAAGATATTAAAACCGTTTGTAAGGGTTCGAATTATCATTTGAATATGAGATGTATAGAAGATCTTTCTAATTCCATACTCCTGAGACAGAAGAAGTTACAGAGTTTAAATAAAGAATATTATTTGAAAGAGGTAGAGAAGATCTTTAAACGGAATAATGAGTTGTTAAAAAAAATAGTATCATTTATTGGATTGGTTGATCTTTATTCTAATTGTGCAAAGATTTCCATAGAAAATGTTTATAAAAGACCTCTTTTAAAAGATAAGAATAGTTTTATCTTAGCCAAAGATATAAGACACCCAATTGTTGAAAAAATACAAACCGATATCCCTTATGTTCCCAATGATATAGAATTAAATGAAGATGGAATCCTTTTATACGGCACAAATGCCTGCGGTAAATCTACTCTCATGAAAAGCATAGGATTATCTCTTATTATGGCACAAGCGGGTTTTTTTGTTCCGTGTTCTTCGTTTGAATATTCTCCTTACACCTCGATTTTCACCCGTATTTTAAATAATGATAATATATTTAGAGGTCAATCTTCTTTTGCTGTCGAAATGAGTGAATTAAGAGGTATCTTATTAAGAGCAAACGAGAAATCATTAGTTTTGGGAGATGAGTTGTGTTCCGGAACAGAAAATGTTTCGGCTTTGGCGATTGTTGCGGCCGGTTTAAAAACTTTATCCGATATGAAATGTTCGTTTATTTTTACGTCTCATTTACACCAATTAATGGAGAATACATTGGTACAGAGTATTGAGAATCTAAATGTGTTTCATTTGAAAATTATTTACGATTCTGAAAAAGATCTTCTAATCTATGATAGAAAATTAGAAAAAGGTTCGGGGCCACCTATCTATGGCCTAGAAGTTTGTAAGGCCATGGGTCTCAATAAAGAATTTATATCCTTGGCTAGATCGGTTCAATTAGAAATAACTGGATCAGATAAGAATTTTCTCTTAGATAAACAGAGTAATTATAATTGTGATATAGTTATGGACAAGTGTCAGATGTGTTTTAAAAATTCAGAACACACACATCATATAAAAGAACAAAATATGGCCGACGAAAATAATATTATCGGACATTTTCATAAGAATACCAAGCACAATTTAGTTCCTCTCTGTGAGTCATGTCACCACAAGGTTCATAATGGGAATCTTAGAATTCATGGTTACATTCAGACCAATGAAGGTATAAAATTAAATTATGAATACATAGAACAAAAGGAAGTCCTGTATGAGAAGAATAGTAAAAAGAAATATAATAAAAAAGATATTGAAACTATTTTGCGATACAAAGGGGATATAGAGGAAAAAAAAATAAGTAAGACTAATTGTTTGAGAAAGCTAGAGTTAGAAGATCATATTCTTATTTCGATAGGAACATTCAATAAGGTTCTGAAAGGCGAATATTAATTTTGTGTTTAATTTTGTGTTTAATCTTAATTTTAAATTATAATTCATACAATAAAATGAGTTTAATAGGTAGAGAATTATTTAAGTCTTTGGTTAAAAGATATCAATCTGAAATACAAAGTAATAGAACAAGTATGTTGATTTATTTTAATAATTCGGTTGGTATCGGGGAACACCCTCAGCATTTAGAAGAAATGAACGAAATGTTGGGTAAGATAACAGAAGCAAATGATAAATTAGAAAGTTTAATGAGAGAGTTTCCGGATGAAGAATATAAATAATATTTAATAAGATCCCGTGAATATTAATCATGCTAATATTTTGTTTATATCATTATAAAATTTGTTTTTATGTTCTTTATATTTATGTATATGATTTTCAATTAAATTATCGGCATAATATACTATTATCCCCGAAATAAAACCTATAAATAATCCTGATAATATTTGGATAATTGTATGGCATCTTGTAAAATATCGACCGATCCCGGTTGTTAGTATTAAAATAATATAAATAAAATAAATCGTGTTATTTTTAGAATCTATTCTGTCTTTATAATTCAATATAATAAATATTAATAATCCAATGAGAAGCATGTGTCCACTTGGAAAACCACTGGAGGTATTCTTCCCCCCACAATTCATCATTGTACAATTAAATGCTTTATTGGGTCTTTTACCCAATGATTTATTCTGAGTGTAGCCTTTCAAGGGTTTTAGCATTACTGTTTTAAGAATAATTAAAATAAAAATGATTAAAGCATATAAATTAATATTATAAACTGTATAAAATAATGTAATGTAAAATATGATCAACTCACTAGATGAAAATATATAAAATAATTGTTCACTTACTGATGGATACTTTTCTTTACTCATTATACATAAATAATTATTTTATTTAAAGTTTATCATAGATAACTATCTATGAAGATCCTATCCTTTGACGTCGGTATTAAAAATCTTGCTTATTGTTTGATCGATGATGGAGAGTTTACTATCGAGGATTGGGGGATCTTAAATATATCAATTGATCCCTTATGCGAGCATTGCAACGCGAAAACGGGTAAACAATGTGATAAATCTGCTAAATTCATTTCCCCAGAGGGATTACACCTGTGTTCTTCTCATAAAAAATTAAAATGTCACAAGGATACTAAAATGAAATTAGTTCCAAAGAAAAAGAATCCAATTTTAGATTTGGGAAAAAATATGATTGAAATATTAAATAAGAAACCTAATTTTTTAGAAGTTGATACGGTTTTAATTGAGAATCAACCGGCTCTTAAAAATCCAACAATGAAAACCGTTCAAATGATATTATATACTTATTTTTTAGTTAATGGTGTGACAAATGTAGATAGTCCTATGGATAATATTGTAATGATAAATGCCAGAAATAAATTAAAAGCATACAATGGACCTCCCATAGAATGTGAAATAAAGGATAAATATAAAAAGACAAAATTCTTAGGTGTTCAGTATTGTAAGTACATGATAGAAGAAAATCAAAAAATAGATCAAAAATATAGAGATCAATTTAATGAATCGAAAAAACAAGACGATTTATCGGACGCCTATTTACAGGGAATCTTTTGGCTAACGAAGTAATTATAAATTCTCAAACTATCATATAAATACCCGCAATTGTTAATAATATTCCTCCTATTTTTTTAGGAGTTATTTTTTCACTTTTTAAGAAATAAACACTCGCAAAGAATAATATAATAAAATTCATACTGGTGAGTGCTCTCGCTGTTCCAGGATTTTTCGCAGATCTTAGTGACATTACTTCACAAGGAGTAATTACAAGGACACTGACTACTGCTAGGGTAATATATTTCCATATATCGTTTTTTTCGATAAGTTTAATTTTTTCATTATTATTGAATTTTTGGTAACAAACATATACCGAAATAGAAATCGCACAGAATACGTAATAATAAAGAATGTGTTCTGTCGTTGTGTATTTGCTGGTGTAGTTACTTGTAAAGAAATCTCTTGAAGCAATGAGAACTGCGGCTATAATTCCATAAATAATCCACGATTCCATTTTTTATCTATAGTAAATTATAGATTAAAAATGGCTAGAAGATCTTCAAGAAGAACAAAACAAAAAGGGGGGGGGGGAACTAAAAAAATAAAATTTAGATCTAAAAAAATAGAAAAAGAATTTAATACAATTATGCCGGAATTAAAAAAATGTGAAAAAGAATGCAAGAAGAAACAAAAAACTCATAAAAAAGAATGTCTTAAAGAATACAAAGATTATATTAAAGAGCAAAATAGATCAAAATATTGGAAGAAAATGAAATTACACGTTAGTGACAAAAAAGCAGAACAGATGTTTCCAGAGGGTTATGTGGGCGCGTGTTCAACTAAATGTTTAAAGGATAAAGGATTTTTGGGTGAAACAAAAAAACAAAGGGGAGGTAGAAAAAGAACTTTGAAAAATCTAACTCCCGAAGAATTAGAATATTTCAAGCAGTTTCCCAATCTTACAACAGTGGCAAAAAAAAGACTACTGAAAGATCCCTGTTGGCCATCTACGGAAACACCGGAATGCGTTAAATTAATGGTAAAAGATAATCCGTGGATGCTTGAAGAGGGTGGAGATAAGTATGCTCATGGAGTTGTTGGGAAAAAAAGTCTTCTAAATAAGGAAATAAAGAAGAAGAAGCAGAAGCAAACCAAAAAGTCGGGGACTAAGAAAGAATCTAATAAAGAATCTAAGAAAGAATCTATAAAAATTAAGTATAACAAATACTCCAAGTGTCTGGAAAAATGTGAATTAAAAGAGAAAAATAAACAACACGTTTGTAATCATAAATGTAAAAAATACAAAAAATACGAAACAATTCAAACTAAGAAAAATAATAGTTCGGAAATAATTAAGAAACAAATACAAACCGGGGGCGTTCTCTGTTTACCCTGTATTCCTCCTATTTTGAGTGGTTTGGGTGTTATGGGTGCGGGCGCAGTGGCTACGGGTGCCGCGGCAACCGGGGCTATAATGACACGTTCGAAAATGTCGCAGAGTGGTAACAATTTTGAGAGGGACCAATCTTTTGAGAAAAATATTTCTAAAACTCATAAGGAGGGTTCGAGTAGAAAGGGGAAAATAGAAAAACATAAGTTTCGCATTAAACAGAAGAATAATGTTGTAACTTATAAGGAAAATAATGGGAAACTTAAAAAGAAAGTCTTTAAGGGTAAAAATATGAAGGATACTATTAAAAAGGCCACAAAATTCTATAATAATAAGATTAAATATTGTGTTACAAGAGGATACAAAAAATGTTAAGTAGTTGCGTTTAAATCATTTAAAGATTTTTTAAAACAAACTATTAAACATATGATTAATGAAAAATTACTAATAAATTCACTACAAACATTCTATGGAAATCAACATAACAGTGATAGATTACTATCAATTCTGAATAATGAAAATAATATTTCTTTGAGATCTATTGATTGGTTTATTACCAATTATTCAAAAAAACATAATATTTATTATAATATTTACAAAGATAAAAATGATATCACAGTACTTGATGATAAAAATAAACTTATATCAAATATTAATGTATTTCAGTCTTATAAATCACAATTGAGGGCATATTCAAAGAAAAGATTCGACCCATTTTGTCGTAGGAATAGAATACAATTTAAATGCTACAATGAAATTATTGATACGACGATAGGCCAACTAAACTTTTTTAAATGGGCGATTAACAATTTAATTGTAGAATATATTTCTATTCATAAGGATAAAATCGAGTATGATATGAATAGTTGTTTGAAAGAAATGAAATTACAAGGGTCTATTATGAAAAAAGAGGGAAAGAGAAAAAAAAGACAAGAATTATCTCTATCTGCCACAAGGGGTCTTTCAAGAAATAGTGTTATTGTGCGTTTAGAGTTCGATTAAGATTTTCTAACGGATTTCTTTTTCTTCTTATGTGTTTTCCGTTTTCTCGCTTTTCCCGATTTTCTCGTTGTTCTCGCTTTTCTTGTTGTTCTCGCTTTTCTTGTTGTTCTCGCTTTTCTCGTTTTTCTCGTTTTTCTCGTTTTTCTAGTTTTTCTCTTATACCCCCCCGCCTGCTCAGTCCTATCTCGCACAACCCAATCGGATACCGTTGACTGGGGGGCCAGCCGAGCCATGCCGGCGGTGGATGACGCCACACTGGACAACCTTTCACTTAATAGCCCAGATATGGTTTCATTACCGGGGTCTCTACTCACGGCCTGAGCAGCCGCTGCTTTGATTAATTCGGTTTTTGTCGTAACAGCATGGTACACATAAGATCGCTGATACGCCCTCATTTTTTTTTCCCACCGCAACCCTGTCTCTACGTGGTCGTAGTTAAAGTGAGCCAATAACATGTTAAATGGAAAAAATCCTTCCACGATTTCTTTGGAGCCTTCGTAAGGGGGTTCTCTTGTAGATAGGATATGGGGGAGATAATATTCAAGACACTTTTTAATAATATCAAAACATTTATAATCTGGGACGCATACTCTCGAAAACCGTTCAACTACCTCTAAAATTTTCAAGTGGAATTTGGTGATAGGAACAGTAGCGGGTTTAAGAGGATAAGGTTCAAGAAGAGAAGTATCCTGGACCCAGCTATTCACGTAACCCTGGGTCGTACGGGGTGGTCGTAAAAACTCCACCACTGCTTCTAAGTATTTAATTGCTGGCGATATTCTCGAAAAGGTTTTTGTATCGAATCCATCTATTAATTGTTTTCTTATAAGATATGTTTCGAACTTAGCGAGTTGGGGGGTCATCCTTTCCGCATCAGCATTAAGAACAGAAAAACCGGTGTCGGGCGGGCGAGGGGGAGGGCTCCTATGGGTGTGTCGCACTTCTTCGGTTACAGATTTTTTATCTTCAAATTTAATTGTATTATATTTGACTCTTAATGAATCCCTACATTTTTCCATCAATAATTTTTTCTGACCCGCATTTTCATTGACTTGGAATCTTCCCTGGTATAAGGATTCCTCAACGTTGTAATCATCATAGTCAAGGTCGTCCCCCATCGCAGACAGTACGGCGACTGTGTGGGCTTCTACGAATAATACAGGAAATTCTAATAAATTAATCCAGTGACATCTTTGATTGCTTGTGTTAGACTTACCGTGGCGTATGAAGCCGCTGGCATTGATTAATGCATTCATATAATATAAAGTTGTATCTAGCGCAACATGTGATAAGTTCATCCTATGCGCCCATTTTGGTTGTTCGGGTAATATAATTGGGCTATCCCGCGCTCCGACTTTGACAAATCGTTTTATCGTATCGCTAAGCTTGGATGTATTTTCGGAATCGAGGCGCATGTGCCTCATTTTTGCAGCCAGGCCAACCGCGCCCGCGACTCCGAGGCCGATCTCGACACCGGTGCCCCCTTTCTGATGTAATGTACTTGCACACGACGACCCCCCATCGAGACCGCCAAATTGTCTTCCCGATGTTTTCTGAAAATAACTTTTTCTACCTTTTCCTTTACTACTGATCTCGTGGTTACAGGGTATTACTATAATTTTCAGAGCGTAGTTGCCGCTCGCGCTACCCGCCATGCCCTGCTCCCCTTCCCCGCTATCGGTCTCCCCCGCCGGCGCCGGCCGGCCCTCCCCCAACCAATCGAGCGCGCGGTCGCCTCTGAGCTCCTGTAGACCCTCACGATCGGGTGGCCCTGACTCGCTGTCGGTCTCGGCCTGAGTGAACGGCCGGCCCGTCTTTACGCCCGAGATTTCGGTGGGCTCTGAGGTGTCGGGTTTGATAACCGCAGCCCCGCCTTCTTGGGAGTATTCCTTATTGACCCTGGGGTCCATCATCGCATTTGCCGTGCCAAGAAGACCGTCCTCATCAAGCGTCGGTTTAAAAACACTGGCAAATAATGCCAAGGTCTCCCATGTTCTTCGCAAGTCAGAACAACAATATGTATATGAATCAAAGTCGACCCCATCCGTTTTCCAGAATTCCTTCACGTCTCTTGCGACACTTGTCACATCACTTACATGGCTCCCAGCAAGTTGCGCGTCTGTTGGTGAACCACGAATCATTTTTCCCCAGGTTTTAGACGATTGCCCCAGCCTATACCGGCCACGGCCCTCGCCGGTGTTATGTTCCCCCACCCCATGTCGCATAATGAAAAAATCCCCCGTTGGATCGCCGATGAGATGGGCGTTATATCGGAAATTAAAAGATACATCATGCCATAGTTGGGGTTGCGCCGACTTATCTGGCCTGCCCCGCGTGGCGTCGGCCTCCGCTGGAAGGGCTGAACCGCCACCCCAGTAATGTGCCCCCCTTTTTTCAAGCTCCTCTCCCGGCAAGAGGCCCTGGTGTACTAGGGAGATGGAGCACCTGTAGTGCCCCTCCTTCTCCTCTTGCTTGACAAGAGACTTGTCCTCCTCCTCTTGCTTGACAAGAGGAGACTTGTCCTCCCCCCCTTGCTCGGCAAGATGATCCGTTTTTGACAAGATATTTCTGATATCGCTGAGATTATCGGGCGACTGTCGTGCAATCTCTGCCTGCTTGTCGATCTGTACACGTAAAACAGCATTATTCATAAATCTTGTTGTCCCCCCACCTTTATAATTTCTGGCCGAAAATTCATCCATCGCATCTTTATCTCCCACAGTTAGTGCTTCCAAACCCATAAGTTCTTTATATAAAAGCAACTCGATCCGTGCTTGATGGCTAACTATGAAGAATTTTTTTGTTGGAATCCAGGGCTCTTCCGATGTTGGGGAGCCTCCTGATTTTGGGGGTTTTGGCCCATAAAGCAACAGATTCTTCCCGTCCGAAGCAGGGTCGTCCGGGTTCTTGTCGGTCTCGTCCGTCGGGGTGTTCGTCACACCAGGGTAAATTCTAGTATTCGGGACCGGAGTATCTACGACTTCAGGGGTAACACCCGGCGGGTTGGCCCGCGCCTCGCCCGAGGCCCGCGCCTCGCCCGCGGCGCGTTCCATGGCCTGGTGCCTCGGGGTTTCATCCTCACGGTACAGTTCTACCGCACCCCCTATTGTCCCGTCTTTCATTAGTAGCCTCTTGGCTTCATCGGTCGCTAGGATTTCGTCATTAGGGTAAGCATACCGGATTGCATCTATCAGTTGATTCACCGTTAACTGTATGGGTTTTCCTTTTTTCGCAGCCTCCACCTCGACATCGCTCTGAATATCATATTGTGCTTTTGGCATATTATATTATAAACAAATAAAAAATATTTCCTATATTTAAAATTTTGGCGATGTGGGAGATGTGTCCAATTATTGAACAATTAATTTTATTAGAGTTTTATGAATCTATATTTAGGATCGGCTGTTTAAGCCGTACCTTTTCTTCATGGTCTATAAATGACAGATAGCACTAAATTTGATAGATTTTTCAAAGTAAACTTAACTTAATCTAAAAAAAATGAATCCTCTTCTTAAACTTAGACATATCAATGTTACTGGGGCGATTGTTAAAAGACCCTTATTTATTTCTTCGGGAAAGAAGTTTATACCGTGTAGTCCTAAGTGCATTTGCTTGATGTACTTAGATCTTGGGGATTTCAAAAGTCAAAATTATTATAAACAATGTTTTAGAACGAAAATGAAGAATTAATTATTTACAATGTGGCCGGAGTGGTGTCACCCCTCACCCTTTATTCTTACGAAAGGACGGGGGCGAAGGCAGGGGCCCCCCCACCCATCCCTCCGCTCACCCCCTCAGTACCATCATCGTGCGCCCCACCCATCCCTCCGCTCTGCCCCTCAGTATGCCCCTCAGTATGCCCATCTTCACCCTCTCCACACTTCCCGCACATCCCCTCAGTACCCCCATCTTCACCCTCCCCACACTTCCCGCACATCCCCTCAGTATAATTACCGTAGCCCTCCCCCAATAACGGAGAAAAGAGATACATAGAACCAAAGTACATAATTACAGCGAAAACCATCGCATGAAATAATTGTAAGGTATTCCCGTCAAGTTTCATGCCGGTTATATCGAATATAATTTCTCTAACAAACGCGTAAACACCTGTATTTGATACAATTAGAAAAACAATTGCCCCAAATACAGAGTGCTGGAACAGAGTATCGTGCATTTCCGTTTCAAACCATTTCACCCCCTGACCAAATATTGGCACAGATTCAAAAGACTTAAGTAAACTCATAATTTATACATTAATAAATAAAAAAAATATATATAAATGACTGTTACTTTAATTCTTAATCGGAATCTAAGAGATATGTGTTTTCAATCACATCTGTGATTTCTTGATTAATTGTGATTATATTTTCTTTCTTGGGTTTAGCTTCTTTCTTTTTCTTTACTTCTTTCTTTTTTAACAGTTCGTGATTTCCCACCTTTCGGTAATGTTCTACATCTTCCCAGAAGTTTAATATTTCCGGCATAGTCTTAATCCACCATTTGCGATCTCTTCCAACAAGTGTGCATTCGTATCTGATAATTTTCCACCAGTTTTCTTCGACCGTATCATAATTCCCTTCATAATTTAAAATAGTCTTAAATGACCATTCTTTTAATTCTTCGTATGATTTATAAAATTCACAATATTCATAATGATACTTTCTTTCTCCATTTTTAATAGAGATAAATGTAAGAAGAAGTCCTTTCGGTAAATTATCAGAAGTTAATCCTTCCCCCCCTCCTTCATATTTATCCTCATTATAATCTTCAATAGTTTTGTATTCTTCTAGTTTGACTTGAAGAAAATCACACTCTTCGAGATCACAAGATTCCAATTGCCCCTGCATTTGCATCCAATAATGTTCCGGAACCTCGTCTGTAAATTGTCTCCTGGGTGGGCACTTAATTTCCAACATTCTTCCGATATAATCTTCGGGCGAGTCTATGTCGCAAATACCGTCAGGGGAAGCCCCAAATATTTTGAATTCTGGATGAGGAATTAAACCGAATTCAATGATTGTTAAATTGTTCATTTTTTCATAAAATGTTGTTGCGACTTGTTCATATTTAACACCCCATTCGGTAATCGCATTTCCGAATCTTTTCGGGGGTTCTTTGCTCGTTTTTTCAATGAGTAGTTTTTTTCTAGTTCTAAAATGACCCTTACCCAATGCATCGGCGAGAGAACTGGCGGTAAGCATTGTTTCTCTCATTTCGTACCATTCGTTGGATCTTTGTTCCGGTAATTCTAATTTTTTTAATCCTTCTATTTTCGTGATAATATTTTCCTTATACTTGAATCTCATTGATAGTTCTTCCCTTATTTCATTTATTTTTGAAGGAACACGTTGATTCAAGAGATATTTTTGGGAAATAGTTAAAATATCTCCGGAATTTAAATTATATATTTCGGTTAGTTTACTAATTATTTCTTGAATAATACCACCCAACTCTTCATTTAATTTCACTTTTTGATAGATAGTTTTTGAATAAGAAAGAATAATTTTATCAATATCTTCGAGGATTAACATGACTATTAACTTATACGCCTTTTTGTTTTAAATCAAATTTAAATTTGATTTAAACAAAAAAAAGTATAGTATACTAAATTTACTTATAGAATGAGCTGTATTATCTGCAAATCCCCGAATAAGGCGTGGTTACTATTAAAAAATGACAAAGTGTATGTGAACGAAGAAGGTAGAAATATCGGCGAAACAATTCAAACCTGTTCATATCTATGCACAAGAAAATGTGAAGACAGACTTCCCTCAAAGTATAGCCATTTAGTTATGAATAAAGGGGATTTCTCTTACATAAGACCATATGTATCAACGAAAACAACTAAATTTGAGATTCTAACCTACGACGAAATCCAGAATATGAATGATATTGAAAGAGATAACTATTATAGACAAAAAGAAAATCATATAAGTCTCGACGCTCGCAAACAGGAGTTATATGAAGAACTAGAAAGGGAAGATATGACTACATTTAGTATTGAGAATTGTGAATACCCAAGTTCGGATAGTGAATATGATGATTATTAAGTTTATCCATTCTAATCTTAAATATTTCTTAAATTACATATGCTTGAAATAGAAAATAATGATATATCATTTTTAAAAGATAAAAAATGTTTCATACTTTTTTATTTTACCGCTACTTGGTGTGGTCCCTGTCAAAAAATAAAACCAATGATAGATAAATTATCGGAAGGTCTCGACAAAGATAAAGTAGAGGTTTATATGGTTGATATTGATGAAAATGATGAATTGGCCCTCGAACTTAAAGTTAAGGCGGTTCCGACTTTTTATCTTTTTTATGAAAAAAATTTAATAGATAGTTGTTCGGGAGCAGATATTATAAAAGTTCATAAACTTATAAAAGATAATCTTCCTAAATTAAAATAAAACGGAAACAAATATAATTATTGATTAATTTATTAGAGGTACCTTCATCGTGGGGCGAGCACCATCCAGTCCGGGGGTGGGGGTAATATATAATTTAATGGCGACAAATGAATATTTTTCTGTCCAACCCGCGCATTCTCTGTATAACATAAGCCCCAGCCGGTTGCTTCATTACACTTACTCGGAAATACGAATATAACCAATAAAAGGAATATTAGTAAGAGTGAAGCTATTCTATTTCTTTTAATGAGATCGACAATATACATATATATACCATAAAATAATTACATAAAGAGATCTTCCTATTATAATTAATAAATGGCGGAGACAGATGATAAAGGGTTCGACGATTTAGGTATAAATGAAAATATATTAAGGGGTATTTATGCATATGGATTCGAAAAACCGTCCGCTATCCAGGTTAAATCTATTCCCAGAATAATCAATGGTGGAGATATTATAGCACAGGCTCAGTCGGGAACGGGGAAAACGGGGGCATTTTCGGTTGGTCTTTTATCAAATATAGACGATTCTGTTAATACGACGCAGTGTATTGTAATTATCCCCACGCATGAATTGGCCGATCAAGTTTTTACAGTAATCAAAGAATTAAGTAATTATACAAAAATAAAATCGCTAAAAGTTATCGGTAAAACAAGTATAAATGCCTGTATACAAGACTTACAAAAAAATCCACATATTATTGTGGGAACACCTGGGAGAATATTTGATATGATAAATAGAAACCATCTTTATACTGATAAAATCAAGATGTTGGTTCTAGATGAAGCTGATGAAATTTTATCATATGGTTTTAAGGATACAATTTATAATATAGTTCAAACCATACCCAAAGAAACACAGATATGCTTGTTTAGTGCTACTTTGCCGAAAGAAGTTTTGGATATATCCGATAGATTCATGAATAATCCCGAAAGAATTTTAGTTCAAAAAGAACAATTAACTCTTGAAGGAATACAACAATTCTTTGTGAATGTAAAGCATTCTGACTGGAAATATGATGTTATTGCGGATCTATATGATATTATTAATGTGGGACAATGTATTATCTATATCAACAATAAATCTAAGATTTTAGAAATTTATCAAAGATTATTAAGAGATGAGTTTCCTGTTTCTTATATTTCGGGTGATAGAACTGCCGATGAACGACAGAAAATAATGAACGATTTTCGTTCAGGGCAGATAAGGATTTTATTATCAACGGATTTATTAGCAAGAGGTATTGATGTTCAACAATTGTCCCTAGTTATTAATTATGATTTACCGAAAGAAAAAGAAACTTATATTCACCGGATTGGGAGATCAGGGAGATATGGTCGGAAGGGTGTTGCTATCAATTTAATAACTGAAAGAGATATTGAAGAATTAAAATTCATAGAGTCTTTTTATGATACTAAGATTAATGAAATGCCAGATAATATCGCAGAATACTTAAATTAGTGCGTATATACTTAAAATAATCTTTCTACAATACTTCAAATGGGAGATCTCAACCTTGACTTTGATATGGGGACCAAAAGTATTTCTTTAACCGATGAAGCCGTATCGGATAATTTGGGATTTAGTAAAAGCGATTCCGACTTTAATCTAGATTTAAAAACCAATAATTTATCTCCTAGTCTTAATATTAGTGACGGCGTTGAGCTTTTGGCAAAGGGGCAGGTTAGTCCCCTGAAATCTGAGGGTGGAAACAGTGATAAGGATTCCAAGAATGGAGTTTTTAGTTTCTTTAAAAGTGATACGGTCGAAGATAAAGGGGGTATAGTGGATGGTGACATGAAACCTTCAAACATGGATCCCTCCGATGATAATATAATTTTAAATAATCCGACCCCCGACGGAGACTATAAACCGATACACCGATTAACAGCACAAGAAATTAAAAACGAAAAGATTGATCTTATTTATAAATTTAAGAAGCTGGAAGGACAGGGTATTCGAACCACAATGAATTATAATATGAATTCGCATCTTGAAGATATGAGGAATGAATACATTAAGCTCAGGAAGCAGCGAGAAATTGATAATTCGGTTAAGTTTCAACGAAAAATGTTAATGGCTTGCGTGACCGGTATTGAATTCTTAAATGGAAAGTTCGACCCATTTAGTGTAAAACTAGACGGATGGTCGGAGTCGGTTAACGAAAATGTCAATGATTACGATGAAATATTCGAAGAACTGGGTGAGAAATATGGGGGAGAGGGGGAAGCGATGGCGCCCGAAATACGATTTATATTAACTCTTGCCGGTTCGGCATTTATGTTCCATCTTACAAATACAATGTTTAAGTCGTCTATCCCCGGGATGGATGATGTTCTAAGACAGAATCCGGAATTAATGGAGCAATTCGCGAAAGCAGCCGTGGGAACGATGAATGATGGGGGTCAGGGGGCGCCCAGAGCCCCTCAGCCTCAGCCACCGAATCCACTCGAAGCAATGATGGGCGGTGGGGGTGGAGGTGGAAATCCATTGAGTGGCTTGATGGGCGGATTAATGGGTGGTCTCATGGGCGGCGGTGGTGGAGGGGGGGGAAATCCCTTAGAGGCAATGCTCGGAGGTGGAGGAGGCGGTGGAAATCCCTTAGAGGCAATGCTCGGAGGTGGAGGGGGGGGCAATAGAGGTCAATCTGCGAACGGTAGACCGGTAAGTCCCGCCCGAAGTGATATGTCGGGTCCCGACGGCTTAGACGATCTCATTAGTGCTATGAATTTGGAGCCGGACAAGATGCCGGATTTAGACAATATTTCATTAATGAGTGGTGACACGGATAGAAAAAGTGGTGGTGGGATAACTTTGAATTTATAAATAAACTTAAAGAATAATCGTAATCTAAGACTATAAAAATGAGTGTCATCGATGATAATGATTGTTTATTTAGAATTCAGACAGTTCAATCGGGGGCGTTTCGTATACTGATAGAAGCATTAAAAGAAATACTAACAGATACGAATCTTATTATTGACTCTTCTGGTATCAAACTAATTGCTATGGATAATTCCAAGATTGTCTTAATTCATATGAAACTTCTATCGGAGAATTTTGAACACTTTTTTTGTAAGGAGAAAGTTAAGATCGGTATTAATATGAATAATTTGTTCAAATTAATAAAGATTATGGGAAATAACGACATATTGACGCTTTTTGTAAATAAGGGCGAAACAAATAAATTAGGTATTCAGATAAATAATGAAACTAAGAATTCTCAGACTATTTTTAAGTTAAATCTACTCGATATTTCGGAAGATGAAATCAAAATTCCACCAGCCGAATTTGAAACTGAGCTGACTCTCCCGTCGTCGGACTTTCAAAAATTAATCCGAGATATGACTAATATAGGCGATTGCGTTGATATCAAGAGTGTCGGGGAAAACCTTATTCTGGATTGTAAGGGGGATTTTGCTACCCAGGAAACAGTATTAAGTGAAACAAAGGATAATAATTCTGACGGACTTAAATTCTCTATGGCGGCGAACCCGGATAAACCGATTCAGGGTATTTTTTCATTAAAATATCTTGTATTATTTACAAAATGTACGAATCTTTGTAATTTAATTCATATATATATTAAGAATGATTATCCACTTATTATTAAATATAATGTTGCTAATTTAGGCGAAATTAAGCTTTGTCTTTCACCCAATGTTGGTTGAAATGTTTTTCGGCTTCATTGTATCCCAATTCTATAATCTTTTCTTTTTCTTCTTTCGGCATATCAAAATTCAAACCATATTCAACTCCTACATAGATAATTCTTGGATTTTCCTTTTTGTCTTTAATATCATAAACAACTTGATCTTGATTTATCATTAATGAATAAGTGAACTCTAAAATAGGGAATAAATCTGTAATCGTATTACTTGGAGCACACCCCCCTTTAATAAATATTCCCAGATATTTGTCAGATTCACATTCTTCTATGGGGAAATGACCTCTTAATCCTCCGTCAACATAGAGAAATCCTTTATATTTTACTGGCTTAAAAAAGAAAGGTATTGCGACCGTCATTTCTGCTAATTTTATAATAGATAATTCTGGGTCAGTTTCATATGAAATATATTCTAATTGTTTTCGAGTCGCATTAAATACTTTAACAGTTAATTTAACCTTGGATATATCAAATAATTCTTTTAATGTCATATCTTCGACTTCTTTTATATTCTTTAAAATTGATCTAAATATATTGGCTATTCCATCAGTTTTAAACAATCCAAAATCAAGTAAAATATCGTCCATATTTATTGATTCTGAATCTAACATACTCGCAATATCAAAACCAAAAATAATTTCTTTACCCACATTCATATTTAATCCCATTAGTAAACAAAATGAAGCTAATATACCGATAGACGTTGTTAGGATCTCTTTGATTCCTTCTAGATTTTCTTTTAAAATACCATTCTTAAATAAAGAATTCAAAATACCAAAATAAGCAATTCCACTTGGTCCTCCACCCGATAATATTAATGTGTCAATAGTTGGTTTTTGTTTTGTTACTGATCCCATTTCTTAATTCTAAATATTTTCTATATTCTTAAATAGATATGTCATCGTTAGATATTAAAGATCTTTATTCGACAATAAACGAAAAAACAATTAAAAGAATGGAAATATATGATAATGTCCTTATAAAATGTCACAAAAAAATAAAATATAATTCATCACTTGAAAAAACATACTGTTTCTTTCAAATACCGGAATTTATTATCGGAACCCCCTTATACAGGGTAACCGAATTAAGGACTTACATTATTAACAGTTTAAAGCATAATGGTTTTAAGATTCTGTATATTGAACCGAACTGGTTATTTATATCATGGGAAGTACCCGGTATGAGTAAGCTGGCCAATACCGGTCTTAAGAAAGAAATTAAAGTTAAGACCGATACATCAAAATATAAATCGATCGATAATTATAAACCCACAGGATCTCTTATTTACGATGAAAGAACAATGCTGGGATTATCCGAAAAGCTAAATTTTTAGAATTAATAAGACTTTTTTCCCAATCGATAAATATTATCATATAATATTAATAAGAAGAAACCGGTAAAAATATATAATAATAATTCATTAACTTGATCCTTTTCATCTATTTTACTTATTTTTTTGTCCTCTCCTTCTAATGATTTTTTATTTTTCTTATATTCTAGAAATTCTTTATAATCGGGATCATCTTCAATTCTTTCCGGCCTCGTCTTATTTACATAACCATACGGATCTCTAACAGTAACAACATTGGGATTAATTCTTTGATAACTATAATTTTCATCTCTATCATTCATTAATAGAGAAAGTTGTTCTCTTTCATTTTGTAATACAGGTTTATCAGATTCCTTAATAAGTAATTCCGAGTCTATTTCATCGGGGGGGAGAGGTTTACTCTTTATTTTTTTCTTTTTTTCTTTTCTTTTGGGATTAAAATCATCACCCCATACCTCCGAAAGAGATGCTCCAAGCATTATTAAGATATATATATATATTATTTTTCGAAATTAACCAAAATAAAAAAAATTATAATATATGATGGAAAAGATTTTAGAGTATTTTAAGGCCGGAACCGAAAACTTAAATGAAAATAAATACTTCATAGGTTTTACAATGATTTTATTAAATATCGGGGCCCGATTTATTATCGACGAATTAGATGATGATTTAAGGAAAATAATTTCTAATACATACATCAGGAGATTCTTTATTTTTTGTTCTTTTTTTATGGCAACAAAGGATGTATTTATAGCGGCTGTATTGACGGTTATATTTGTAATTATAATAAACGAATTCATGGGCAAAGAGGAAGAGGAAGGTGGTGAGCATGAAAACGAGGGTTCCTATAATAAAGGGGAATTGGATAAGGCGATTAATAAATTGAAATCGATCCAAGCAACGATGTGAAAATACGATTTAAAGAATTAAAATATAGTTTTAAGTATAATGCAGATATTTGTTAAAACTTTAACGGGTAAAACAATTACACTTGAAGTTGAGGGATCTGATTCAATTGAAAATGTAAAATCTAAAATACAGGATAAGGAAGGTATCCCTCCGGATCAGCAGCGCCTTATCTTCGCGGGCAAGCAGTTAGAAGATGGCCGTACGTTACAGGACTATAATATCCAGAAAGAATCTACTCTTCATTTGGTTTTAAGACTCAGATAAATTTATTACTCACAGCCAAAAAAGTCTATAATGAAGGATAATTACTCTTTTTTGTCTTTAATTGTTTCTGAGTAAAAAAAATTTGTTATTTGTTGAATATCCATTAAAATTTAACTTACATATAATTTATAAAATTTAAGATTTGATAGTGACATTAATACTTACTTCTTGTTTACCTTACGAGGTTTCTTTCCCGCCGGCTTCTTGACTTCCTCGGCGACCTCCGTGGACTGATCCACATCGGGCTGACCCGCCTCGGCCTGTTCTTCTTCGCTTTCAGAATCTACAAAATTCTGATCAATCTTCTGAACGTCTTCTTCTTCATCACTATCGAAGGCATAATCATCGAAACTGGTGGCGCGCGTTACTTTAATCTGTTCAGCCCTCCATGTGCAACCGAACTTCCCGTTTGCTACCCACAGACCATTGCACCGGAGGAGTAGCTTTACCTTAGACTGCTTTTGGAGTAGATCGGTCATATTAACATAGTTATCACTCGCTTCGTTTACTACATCATATTCGGACTTATTATCTCCATAAACCTTACATTGTACATTTCCGTCCCGCTTTACAATCTTGAATGATAGAGTCGGTGGGAATTTACCATTTGGTTCTCCGGTTTCAGCATCAAGGGCCTGCCGGAGCATTGGAGTATAAAGAGTATCAATCGTTTCCGCCGACATATTGCGCTTCTTGAACCATGATACACAGTTATTTAATGCCTCTTCCTTTAGCTTGGTATCCATATCCCCGAGAAGTTTGATTAGATTATCGCATGTTCCCGGCCTAAGATTAACTTTTACAGCCCACTTTCCCCCTGTGTCACCATCCGATGGCCACCACTGGCCATCGAATGGAACCTCGAGATCGGGTGTGGTGATGTAAAGTGGCTTCCCAATATAGTTGAGATATGCGACATTAGCTCCATTATCGAGCTTCTTCATTCCCGCAATTTCAATCTTGGAAATGTCTACATCCTGCGCCTTCATTGGCTTAAATTGCGACATATTGTTTGCTTTGCTTTGCTTTGCTTTTGCTTTGCTTTGCTTTGCTTTGCTTTGCTTTCGATTTATTTTTTCTTTTACTTTACTTTATCTCTAATTCTATACTAATACACTATTACTAACAATCAAATTTTTAAGTGTTTTTTTGGGGGGGATTATATTTTTTTAAATTTATTTAAATATTTTAGAAGAATTAAATATATAATGTATTTGTGCGAATTTGTAGAACCGTCTCCCGAATTGAACAATTGTAAGTATTCTAAAAAATATGGAAATTATTGTAATAAACATAAAAGATATCATTTATTGGATGAGAATGAATTAATTATTATGGATAGATTTACTTTTAAAACGAAGGATTATTTACTAAAAGATCTTACTAAGTATTATCATAGAAGGATTAATAATCAAAAAGAAAAACATAAAAAACAATTTTATTTTGATGAAATATGCAAATATATAAATGAATTGGGGGATTATGATCAAATAAAAATAATTAAAATACAATCATTATTCAGAAAAAAAATAGTCCTGAATACACTGAGGAATAAATGTAACAATGCAGAGGATTTTTATACGTATGACCCCGTTGATGAAATAGAAAATAAATATTTTTATTCCTATAAAGACAATAAAGGTTTTTATTGGGGATTTGATATAAGATCCTTACATAAGCTAATACAAATGAATTATCCCAATCCCTACACAACCGAAAAGATTCCGAATAATATTTCAAAGGAAATAAATCAAAGAGTCAAATATTTAAAGGATAATAATTTATTCGATGATTTCGAGGAAATCGTTTTGAAAGACAGAAAGGCCTACATTAAGCAGAGGATCGTCGATCTTTTTTCTGATATAGAATTTAATGGTTATTCGTGTCACATAAATTGGTTCTTCGAATTAAGTGGCAGGAGATTGAAAGAATTATATAAGCAATTGGAGGATCTATGGAATTATCGAGCCCAATTATCCAATGAAGTCAAGAAAAACATCTGCCCCCCTGATGGAAGAATTTTTACAACACCGGTATCGGAGGTAAATCATTACAATTGTAAAGAAGATCTTCAAGAATTAATAATCCACGATGTTTCTAAATTTAAAAATGCTCAGAACTTATCCAATAGAAAGCTGGGATATATGTACTTTATTATAGGATTAAGTACAGTTTCACCATCATGTTATATAACACATCAAGAATGGGTAAATTATATTCAGTAATTGGATCAATTAATTAGATTCGGATGGGGGCGATGTATTTGTAAACTACTTAAAAATAAATTCACAATAGACAGTATAGTGTGCGGTTGATTGAGAGAAATAAAAAGTAAATTAAAACATAATGGTTCAAAAAGCAAAGAAAAATTCTGCCCCGAAGTCTAAGGTTAAGAAAGCCCCAAAGGTTGTAGAGGAGACGGTCGAGCCGGTCGCACCGGAGCCGGTCGTCCTGGAGCCGGTCGCCCCGGTTGCCGGGGATCAGGAAGATGTTGTTGTCCCCCCTCCGGAGGCATCACTTACCCCATACGAGGAACAGTTCGCCGAGTTAATGAGTATGGCCGATAGTTTCCTTACTATGGCACGCGCATTTAAATCGCAGGCTCAGAAGCTTGAAAAACAGGTTCACCGAGACCACAAGCAGCTGCAAAAGAAAGTGAAAGGCAAGCGCAAGCGTCAGACCGATCCCGACGCCCCCCCAAGTGGATTTGCCAAGCCTGGCCCCGTTTCGGATGAACTCCGCGCCTTTCTTTCACTCGATGCGAATCAACTCATCGCCCGCACCGCGGTAACTCAGGCCATTAACGCCTACTGCAAGCAGCATAATCTACAGAATAAGGAAGACCGGCGCAAGATTATCCCCGATGCCCCTATGCGCAAGCTCCTCAAGATTAATAAGGGTGATGAACTAACCTTCTTCAACCTTCAAACCTACCTCAAGGTTCACTTCCCGAACAAGGAGGGTGTTTACCCGACTGCTTAAATATCGGTATTTAATAAACTTTTAAACTCTAAACTTTTAAACTCTAAACTTTTAATTCGATGGCTGTCATCCGCATTGTAGAATAACTTTTTTTTTTTTTATTCAATCTTTTTACTGGGCATTGTTCGCATCCCACTAAAAAACTATTAAATAATCTCCCATCTTTAAGATAAAATGGTTGCCCATCTCTAAAACAGAATTGTAGGAAATTTTCAAAATTATTAAAGATTTCGGCTGTTGCGATATAATAAGACACAACATTGGTGTCTTTATTTATATCTTTCTTTATACCCTTCTTTAAGTCGGTGACCACTTTGTATCCTTGTAGCAGAGTGAATTCTCTTTCTACTCCTAGAAGAATACAAAAATATTTATATAAATCCAGGTCCTCTTCATTTAATGAAGATATCTTTGCTACAAAATAACAATTCAATACTTTGGCCCATATTTCCGTGTAGGCTTCATCAATTAACATCTTATCGGATGTATTATTGTACAAACGATTGTATTTATCCACGATTTCTTTGGAGTCTTTGATAGATGAAAATCTAAGAGCATGAATACATTCATGAAATAAAACCTTTATACATTCTTCCAGTCTCCACACACATATTTCGGCTTCTACATCATTAAATTTACAACCAGCTGTATTAATTTCACCTTTCAAGAATTTGCCCGTATATTTCTTTTTATCTCCCAGAAAAACCAAATGAATAGTGATATCTCTGTCCCTATTTGAAAGAGAACAAATAAATGAAAGAGCATAAACTAAAAGATTAACTTTATCTTCGCTAATCTCTCTCTCATCCAAAGAATAAATATTCAAATCAATATTTATAGAATATTTACTTTTGAGAAGCCATTTCAAAGAACTAATATTTCGATATTTTAGAGATTTATTATATAACCTTTTAACCATAAATTGATCACAGGGATAATTACCAACTCTATGCACGATATCAGGTTTATCATAATCAAACGTAGATGCCTCCAATTTATGAAACAATTTCTTTAAATAAGTGCTTTTCAAGAGATCTTCATATTTCATTTTCGATTTCAATTCTTTAATGAATTCATTGCTTTCTTTTGTTAACATATAATTAATGTAGATTATTTAATAAGAAGTTTCCAAAGTCCTGGTTGAATTATTCATCTCGCAGTTCCCGCACCGTCCCGCCCGCGGCCTGCTCCGCGACGACCGGTTCGTCCGCGGCAGCTGCGGCAGCCTCAGCCTCAGCCTCAGCCTCAGCCTTGGGGGGGGGCGTCGCTCCCAGCAAGCCAACCAAGGGCTGCCGATCTACCCACCACTCGGGCGACCGCCCC
>Ga0308007_10000236_pt1 | contig 24950 bp, 31 predicted proteins | sample Neamet71_FD_203152 | JGI IMG/M metagenome (GOLD analysis project Ga0308007, IMG submission 203152) | Marine microbial communities from water near the shore, Antarctic Ocean - #71 | ecosystem: Environmental > Aquatic > Marine > Unclassified | place: Southern Ocean | collected 2014-06-07
AAATACGGGGGAATTTTCGACAATTTTAAAAAAAGCTCTGCCGTACTTGACTTTGTCTGACATAATATTAGAGAGACCTTCGGTGAGGGTTTCTCCTGCAAATCCCCAATCGTCCAGTCCATATAACATATACCTACCGTCACCGCTGTTGTTAAATCGACATAGGAATAAATATTTATCACCGTCTTCACCAAACTTCTTAAACTTATATGTTGCCACATATGGGGGAAGCATTTTTTTACCCGCTACATTCACCTGTTCACCACCTTTATGGAATTCTATCCATCCATGAACATCAACTTTCATTCTTATTTCCTGGAGTGCAGGGATCTTTGTTCCATCACCAAACATTATTGAATACGTGGTTTTAGTACTCGACGTATCAAGTTCTGGAACAAATCCATCTCCACTCATCACGGGTAATGAACTTATAGCGGTAATTGAATCAATGTTCAAAGTGGTGTCGAGATCACTTTCAGTGATATCAACCGCAGTTGTGGCTAATGGCTGCGGTTCACCGTCAGTAATATATTCAACCACGATACTAATAGGAATCTTTCCACCACTAAGATATTGATCCACATCAGCAGTTCCCTTAAAAATAACAGATAAATCAGATTCAAAATCAATGATGTACTTTTCTTTGTTAGGTAATTCGGTTGTCGTTATAGTATCAATTACATTACTCCCACTCTTACGAGTGAATTTTAACGCAGTCACCCCCGTCATCTTAAATCCACCCCCGTTAGACCAATTGATTTTTATATCTATATATTGAGCAGAAGAATCACCTCTGGCATACTCTACAATATACGGCTCGACATCAGACTTATTCGGGTGTAATATTTTTTGGGTTTTGTTTAATATAATTTGGGGATTACCATGAGCACTCCCACTAGGACCCGCGGCACCCTTCTTTACACTAGGACCCGCGGCACCCTTCTTCCCCCTGGTGACCAGCCATCCAATAAGGACAATGAGCGCGACGATAAATAAAAAGCCAGCTGCAGTCAACGCGGGATTTTTTCTCATCTGATTGAGAATAGACATTTATAGTATAGTAACATTATTTTATATAAAAGACAACCCTACACTTCCATGCCATAAAATAAAATCTCATTAAAAACCATATACGTACCCCTCAGGGGCTCCATAGTAACCCTAAATTTGTTATACTTATTAGATGCGCGTGCTCGATGGGCATCTAATTTTTTTTCCTTTTCATATTCAAATTCCACATTATTCGCAGTTAAAAGAGTTTCCGTTGCCCCGTCGGCTCCAACCCCCTCGATGGTCCAGGATGATTTCATTTCCTTTACTTCGTCAGTGCTATAACTTCGTGGAAATATTTCTATACCGGCGAGTTTTATGTTTACCGGTAAGGTAAAATCAAACGATGAAGCCGCGCCCCCCGCACTACTATGATACGCATGATAGTCTAACCCCTCCACCTCCACATCCGCTCCAGCCTCCTCGCGCGCTTTTGCCGAGAACGACGCGACAGCCCGTTCGGTACCCATATTAAAAAAACCCTCTGCATCAAGCACGCCGTTCCATTTGTCATTAATTAATAGACTGCTGTTCGCCTCCACCTTATATATACCATTACCATAATCAGCATTCTCTACCTTCCATGAGTATTCATTTATGGTATTAGACCGACCCGATTCCGCTGGCACCGGATAAGGCTTAGGGGGGTACTGACGGGTCCGTGGGAGGGGCGTGTCGGAGATATATATGAGCGATTCCTCCGCCTCTTCTGAGGTCATTTTGTTGGGCTCCTTGAGAACAATCTCACCATTACTCTTTGTTACCATTTTATCTCCATAATATAAACGGTACACTCCCTCATACAAATGAGACTTATCAAGCTTGAAATCAGTAGTATTTGTACCGGCGGTAAAAAAAGTCGTCTTCTCATCCGCATATTGGAAAGAGAATAATCCAGCTGAACCCACAACAGGGATTATAGTCATGGCTTGGTTAGGCACGATAGATAAATAATATTCGGAACGAGATATTTTACTCGAATCTACCTTGAGTATAGTAGCATTCGCGTCATCATCGAGGCTAAATGAAAATTCAGACACCTTTAATTTATTTAACGTATAATTCAAATCATCGGCGGATATATCAACATCTTCACTCGCTAACGGGTATTCATCACCGTTGTCGTCCTCCGTGTATCCTATAAGCTTGAAAGTGTTCTTACCACCAGTCGCTGGAACAGCGTCTGTGGCTGGAACAGCGTCTGCGGTTAAAGACTCACCAAGAAAATCGACAGTAAAAGTAGCATAATTGGTAATTTTTAGAATTTCTATTTTGTCAAGTTCGACATTTTCACTATTAAAACGCTTCGCAACAATCTTAACTATGTTATTTTCGTCGAAACCACTTTTGGTATCAAGAGTAAGCTTGAAATCGATATTATCTCCTAAATAATCACCAAGGGCATATTCGCGCATAATCGAATATTCAGACTTCTTGATAGACTTGACAGTCTTCTCTCCTGAAACAGTAAGTTCGGGTAACCCAGAGGCACCCTTCTTTCCCCTGGTGACCAGCCATCCAATAAGGACAATGAGCGCGACGATAAATAAAAAGCCAGCTGCAGTCAACGCGGGATTCTTTCTCATCTGATTGAGAATAGACATTTATAGTATAATAATATTATTTTATACGAGAATTCTTATACCTAATACAAAAAGTAGTAATACGAATTGAGTTATAAGTATACGAGATTTCCATGCTGACTCTTTAGGTAGTGTTAACCATCTCATTAAGAGTAAAACAATTGCCGAAAATATGGTTATATAAATTGTCAATGTATATTTTTTCAAAAATGAAGATTCTACTACCACCTCTCCTTCTCCTGCTGTTGAAACCTGTGTAGCTGGGGGGGTAGCGAAGCAATCTTTATCCGTGACATATTTGCGTCTATCTCTAGGCTGCTTACATCCTTCCACGGTCGGCTCACAATCTTCATCACCAGCAGTGGTTTCTTGAATCTTCACTGTTGCGACTCGGAGTTGCGCAACTTAAACGATTCAAGAAACCACGTGTAGTGCATCAATGAGGCTATGATCACGCAAACGTGCATGATGTTGTGTGAGCTGCCGCACTTATCACATCTTCCAGGTAGATACTTTTCAGGAGCCTGCATGGCAAACAATACAGAGCCGACGAGATAAACCACGCACCCGTACAGCAAAGGGTATCCATATAACTTCATTTCGCGGCTTGATGCTCCGTACTTGTACATACCTTGCACGATCACAACTGGAATCACAGAGCCCAAACCCCAGAACACAAGTTGCCGAATCCAACGATACCTTGGTTTCTGCATGTAGCTGGGGAACAACGCGCAACCGCACGCAACTGCAACTGCAATTAGACTCCAGCTATATCGCACATACATACTCGCATCATCGTAAAATAGAAACCGTATGAAAGGATAGTAAGAGCCCCATATCATAAATACAATACCCATGTAATCAATCTTTGCACACGTAAGTGCCGTAGTTTCGGACAGCGGCCAAAAAACGTGGTAAACGGCACTACAAGAAAACATTAAGAAACCTCCAACCAAGAAGACCGAAAAGGCTGAGACGTCTAAGCCCGTCTTCGTCGGATCGTTACTTTGCTCGTTGACGAACGTTATTGTGTAGGGTAGTAAGACAATGAACAGCAAGGCACCAAATAGATGAGACCATACGTTGAACGCATCATTGTGAACTTGAAATATGCTCTTCAAATACTCAAGCGGGGGCAGGCCAGGTGGGCGATATCCAGATAAGATGTAGACGTTGTCTTTGAAATATTCCGGACACTCTTGGATGCTCAACAGCCTTCTGTGAGCTGGACGTACGTCTGGAACGAATTGACACAAATCTTCATCGTCAGACTCACATTCTTCATCTACACAATATGCACACTTCTCCCCCTCTTTACATTTGCAACACGTTTCGAGTGGATCTTTGGGAAATGTAACATTCTCCGCCGATGCCATAAACCCTGATGCACACCTATCCTTGCTTACAGGCTTACAACCCTTAGGGGTCACCTTGATTACGTCTGTACCAGCAGCACACTCCATTATAATAATAGAAGATAATTACCTGAACGAACACTGTTCTAAAATATATTTCTCAAATGCATTAGTAGCCTTCATGTCCTGTGGCTTCTCAATGACGAGTGACTTACCCCGTGTCAGTGCCACGTAGGATAAGTTTACCTCTTTTTCCAAATCAATATCGTTATGCACTTTGATGATATCATCCTCGAGGCCCTTGTACGCGTGGATTGTGTACATCTCACAAGTACACTCGTCCTTGGGGACACTGTTTTTCTCAATATCCTTCAGCATTTTGTCGAGCTCCCCCTGACCCAACGAGAGGAGGAAGTATGGGAGGTCGTCTGAAAACTGCGCTTTGTCCTCCTCGGACAAGTCAAACTTTTTCAACTTTTCGCTCAATTGCCTCATGTACGTCGACTGTTTATCAAACTCATTGATCCAAACATCCTTCGTAGTTCGAGCAGTCTCGAAGAGTCCTCGCCAAGACCTGAACAGGTATGTGTACTTTGTATTTGGCGTACCTTCACTGACCAACCCGGTACCATGTTTATTTCCGGGGATCATCCAACAGTCGTTGAACCTTTTACGGATTGCGCTGCATGCTGGTTCACCAACCCTGAATGTCGTATAAAACTCAACCACCTTTGAGTGCCTAGGAAGTCGTTCAAATGCATTGATAGCCCCACGCCATTGGTAGATGGCCTGCATAGGGTCACCCACAAATATCTTAGGGATTGTCGTATCCCGAAGAAGGATAGACAACATGAGGGGGTCAAAGTCCTGACTCTCATCTATGAATATCATATCATACTGTTTATCGATGACCCCTCGACACAGGTGCCCATCGTGACACATCTTACGAATGGTGCCGAAGGTCTGAAACTTTCTTTTGACTACCTCCTCCCACATGGCGTGTAAAATCTTTTCTGGTTTTCTATATTTATTTTGTGCATACATTTCAGGACTATCAAATTCAATCTGGTTACAGTAGTCGTCAAACATGTAGGCGTACTTCTCCTTCATCTTCCACGGTTTATTCAACAGCCACGGAACAATCTTCCCAATTGTAAACGGTTTGATATCCATGATGTTCGTGGGGCGGGGGGTGATGGTGTTGTACAAGAGCGAGTCGAATGTTCGAGGATGTAAATTGGTTGGAGCCTTTTGTTTAATTTCTTCAATGAGACTTTTATTAAATGCGAGGTACAAAATACGCTTCCCAGAGTGGACAGCTGCCAACTTCAAGAGGGTCGTCGTCTTTCCACTACCAGCTACAGACTTGATGGCGAGTATATCACCACTTTTAAGATTTAAAGTGTTGACGTAGTCACGGTGCTTAGCATCTAAAAAGTGCATAGACGCTTCGCATCTTCCATAAATCATCTCAACCTCTGGAACATGTGTACCACGAACGACGTGAGGTTGGGAGACCCCTTTGTTCAGGAGTAAAACCTCCTCGTGAGAGATAATTTGACAAAAGAGAACTCGTTTCACAAACCCCTCCACTTGCACGGAATACTTTTGTCTATCCCTAATCCATAACCACTCATCGTATGGTGTCTGGACAAACGTCTCTGGTGGGTCGCCTTCACAAACACCAAATTGACCACAAATAACTTTGCGTACGTACATACTTAATAGAGTATGGTTCATTCCTTTTATGCATCAGAAGTAGCGTGTGTATCAAGGTCAAACATCTTGATATACACGTCACCGAAATATACAGAACCACAGAGGTTCCACACTTTTTCACGGGAAAGTTGTTGGGCGTGGGCCTTCGCCTCCCGCTTGTCGAAAAAGACAGAGCGGTCGAGGATGTGCTCGCCGACGCAGACGTGAATGAGAGTGTATTGCATGTTGAGATGATGTTTAATAATTAGTAGTCCTCACTTAGGTTCATTATTTCAAAACCAGTAAAGACACCGTTGGTCATTTCTTTACCAAAATACCTTGGGATAAACCCGTAGTCTGCCATGGATTGCAGTTTAATACGGGCATTTGGGTGAAGATGAATATTGTCAAAATATTCGGGGTATTGTATTTCCATACAATGTGTTGGGGACCTTTTTTTGATTTTCAATTCGTATTTTGGGGGTGTGTATTTGTCTCCTCTACCAGAGAGTAGAGTACACGTCACTACTTCGTAACACGTATGACCCGTCGAACTTTTAATGAAAAAAAACCCTTTTATTTTTTCGTCTATGAGTTCGTCGAATAACCCATCCTTCGTTTTACGACCAATTTGCCCCATATAATGCACAGTACTCTCATCGATGACTGAATTGCGGTGGACATTCTTGTTACCCCAGATGAACATCCGGGTTTCGTCTAGTACCATGTCCATGCATGCATTCTCATAACAATCGTATATATCGTTATGAGAATGGTCACTGTACTTTTCAACGATATGAAGAGGGAAATAACCTTGCATTTTTACTTGAACTTATATGGACTACAATCTTTAGTTAGGTTGATAATAAACTGTGAAAATGTTCACAAAAGTTTTTGAGTTTTGGGAGAACCACCGAATCCCACTCCTCCTTCTTCCTCTGAATGAGGTGGGTGCACATCTGGTCATTGTACTGCTCGATGAGCTTGCACGTATCTATGTTTAACATCTCCATGTACGTCTGACATTGGAGATCCTCGTAGTCGCGAACCGTCTTGAAAAGGTAATTCGCGCGGTTCTTAATCTCTACGATGGTCAGACTCCCATCTTCGTTCGACACGAGTCTGTCTATCCGCCCAACAATCTCGTACCTGGTCCCCTCTACGGTACACACGTCGTATCTGTAGAACGTCTCATCCACCTTCATGTTGGGGTCAATCTCAGCAGTCTTATCCTCGTGGCGTATACCGTGATTGGTGTAAAGTATCTTGCGGATATATTCCTTGGCGGCGTCCAACTTGGCGTCTTCGAGACCACTCCGTGAAATCAATTGGTTCGTGATGGCCCGAGCCTTCTGCTCCACCGAAGAACTGTCGATGGATCTGAAACGCTGCGCGTCGTCGAGAAGACCATTGGCTATGGGCGAATCCGCGATAGCCTCAAGGGCCAACTGTTCCTTGGTCTTTCCCGTGAAAGTCTGAGGAGAATATTTACACCATAGGTTCATCATGACTTCGTCGGGTTTCTTGAACCTATTCTTATCAATCATACTCGCCACCTCTGACGCCTTCAAGACAACCTTGGGGATCCCCAGAGGTTTCAAGGTGCGCCGCATGTCGCGGAGGAGAGGGTAGACTTCTCCGCAGGCGCGAGCGTCTGCCAAGGCGTTGTGTGCGTTTTCGAGGTCTTTCCCTATGAGTTCCTTGTACACTGCCACAAGCTTCATAGGTTTGAGGTACCTGATTTTCACGAGGTTGAGGGTGCAGACAAACTTCATAGTCTTGAAGGGTTCCACACTCAACCCCCTCCTATAGCACTCCGAGAAGAGTGCATTCTCATCAAAGTTTGAATTGTGTGCGACGAGGATGTGACCCTTCATGGCTTTGATGAAATCGTTATACACTTCTTCAAACTTTTTACCATGCGCGAGTGCATGGTCGTGCGTGATACCATGAATCTCAGTAGCAGTCACGGTGAATGTATCGGGATACACGACGGCGTGATAGGAACTGAGTTCCCTCCCCTTTGTAGAATACATGACAAAGGCGAGAGACACGATGCGACACTTGTCGAACATGTGTGTATTATCTGGTGTAGCAGCCTGGCGGGACATGGGGAGTCCCGTGGTTTCCGTGTCCCATGCGAGGTAGCACATTACTTACTATTGGGTGGTGTCTTTAAAACATATACAGTCTCAACATATATTTACATTGGTGCGCATTTTATTGTCTGGATTTTTTACTTTGGGCTGTTGTTATGTTATTACCTTGTTGTATGACATTAGTTGCAGCGCGACTCGTTCCTTGACGCGGTTTGGTTCGAAGTTTAAAATTGGGTGGTAAATGTACACAGTGTATACCTGGATAATTTGAACCTGACCCGTCTATTACCATCTGTGGGTTTATATTTTCGATGTCACAGAAAATTTTATATCCAAGTAAAGCCATAGAATCCCCACTTCCTAAAAACATGAAACGTGTGGTACCCCTGTTCTTCGAAGGGAGTGTTGGTTGTTTCGCGAGATGCGTGAAAAGTATATATTGTAATGCATCACCGAAATATTTTGAAATCTTACCAACTTGGTCATCGTTACTAGCCTTCTTAGCTTTACCAGCCGATTGTGTCAGATATAATTCTTTTCCATTAAATTCTAATTTGGGCACAGATGTATCCTTGTTTGATAGTTCAATGTCAAACACTGTTTTACCATCAATCTTCAACACGTGTTTATAACCGAATAAAGCGTATTTACTTTGCCCCTTGAAAGTTACTGGCTGTACAAGTGCGTTGCTAGTAGCGTACCGGGGATCCAAATCCTCCATTATACCTTGACCAGTTCCCATGGCCGCCTGTAACTCATCAGTCAATAACCCTGGTAACATGGTAGACCCAGGGTCCAGGGCCTGTCCAAACGTGATAAGACCAACGACGTTTTCACCGTCTATGAGCCGGGTGAGTGTGCGTTCCTGATTCGACGAATATTGCTGATCTACAGCCAATAGTAATCCCTCATTTTTATCACTCGGTACTATATCATCTATGAATTTTCCAGAACTAATATCCCCCGACGTTGTATACGTATCGATTAAAAATTCTTTTACGTTTTTTTCCCACCCAGCCCCAAAATTTACAAGTTGCGTTTTAAAACTACCTACAATTTTAGTATATAATCGTTGTTTTGCAGCGTCCTTGTGGTCTCGTAAATAAGTCAGTAAACCTCCTAGGACATCTTCCGGTTTGGTAATTTCGAATGTGTATTTCGGGAATATACCGTGATTCACTTGTATATCATACCACGCACTGAAACCCGTGATCACGTACCCGTCGTGAATACCATCTAACCACACGAGTAACAAGATGTCAATATATTGTTTTTTGGATATATTTTTATTTTTATTCGTTATGATATCGTTTCTAGACCTCCGTATGTTAATCTTTTTTATTTCTTCAATTATTTCCTCTCGTTTATTGTTCACATTAGATTTATATTGTTTCGAAATTTTAGATAATAATATATTATACATTTGCGCTTCCCATGAACCACCTTTCGTAATAACATTTTGTGGTTTTTTAGCTGTGATAATTTTCATTGGCGGCTTAGGGTTATTAAGTGGGGGTGCATTTACAGTGACCGGTTTGTTTTTAGTATTTTTAACGTTTTGTAAAATGAATGCAATTAAATCGGTTTTCTTGAGTTTAGAATACCCACTTAATTTTAGTTCTTTAGCATATTTATTCAGTTCGACTAATCTCATCTTTAACAATTTAGCCCGCAACCCATCCTGATTCAGGATTTTCGTAAAAGGAAGTTTATTTATATTAGATAACAATTTTTCCATTTTTCCATTGTTAGACCCTTCAATACGATTCAAAAACCGTTTTCTTACCGCAGCTGACATTATACGACTGTTTAATTTTATTTCCATAGCCATTTCCCCCCTCCGCCTCTCTTCAGCATTCTTCGCAGCTTGGTTGGCTTTCCTAGCGTTCTCCATTTTCACAAGAAACGGACCCAGTTTATTATCATTCTCCTTCACCGTATCCAATTCCCTTATCAATTTATTTTTTGTATTATTGTTCACGTTTAATTTTCCGATTATTCTTCGTGCTTTTTTTTCTTGCATACGAGTCACAGTACTTATATTTTTTATAAATCGTCTTAATCTTTGCCCACTTTCTATCGCCTTGGTCATAGCTGTTTTTGGTTTAGCCTTTTTTATTTCTGCGTTCAATATAGCATTTTCTTGAGCTCTGGCGAAGGTTCTTGCATTTGCTATTTTAGCCGCCCTCTGTGCCTGTTGTCTTATACTAGCTACAGTTTTCGGGGAAACCCCTTTTCGTTTCATAGTCTTTATAGGTGTTCGTTTCTGTGCAGTCTTCGCGGACCCCTGGTTACTCACACTGGGTAATTTTTTTTTATTCCCAGAAACAGCTGATTGAAAACTCGCACTGTTACTCTGAGACTGATCCAAACGCTGAATATTCCCGTTACTAAATCCTACACTCCCCCGGGATTCCGCTGTATTCATACTCGCACTCCTCGTGCTCATTATTTATTATACTCTTACATATTTATTCAAAATCTACATCCTCATCTACGGGTTCCTCTACTTCTTCCTCCTCGTCGTCGGCCACGAGCGCTTCATCCTCCTCGGGGCCATCTTCATCATCCTCTTCGTCCTCATCCTCCTCTGCCTCCTCCTCTTCCGCCTTGGGTTCCTCTACAGGCGCCTTCTTCTTCGCCGCGGCAGTCTTCTTCTTTGCATTCGCAGACTTGTCGAATATAGCCTCGAGTATCTTTTCAACCTTCTTCCCAAACACCACCCGCTTCTTATACTTCTCGGTGAAGGCGGCAATGAACGCCTCAGAGTACCCCATGTTTTTATAAGCGGTGGTCAGGGTCTTGATGGGGGGAGCCTTCGCATGCGAGTAATACTTTTCATACATCTGCGCCCCGTGCAACACCATCTTCACACGCACGTTCCCGTTTCTGAGGACACTCAGGTTCACCTGCACCTGATCGAGGTACTCGATATGCGTCTCTGATTCAGCTGTAACCCTATGTCTGGGTTGAAGTTCAATGATATTGGGTTGCTTGAAGGGGATACCGTAGTACTTGTAATTTTTTTTCAAGTCTCTGAGGTACTCTTCAGACTTTTCTTGGGCTATGAGAGGCTTGGGCTTTGCATAGCAAAACTTGGGTAAATTGATGATATCATATACAACACCTTTCACGGGTTGGGTGGAAGGTGTGGTAAAGGTGGTGTGTTGAGGGCGGGTCAAAGGTCGCTTGAAACCGTTTTGAGGCTTGTTGAGGAAATCCATAGTGTTGTTTGTTTGTTTGGAAAGATACAATTATTACACTTTTCCGCAACTTAGGTTCAATTCACACTCGAGAATATGATGCGCCTGAAAATTTTGGAGGGAGCAAAAGGGACCCCAGAGCTCGACAACCTTTCGCTCCTTATCGTACCAGATGTAGTCGAGTCCGAGATATCTCGTGAGCCAATAGAACTTCTTCCCACCGTTGCCGATGAATTTGTACATGTCATTCTCAGAATATTCAGAGACGTCGAACTGACTGTAATGCGCGTTAGGGGGATCGTAAGGAGCCATGGTTATTCTTACTCTTTTTATGAGCTTCTGTTTTAAGTTACTTCATCATGCAGCTCGCGCAGAAGTATCCTTCCTTTTTAGGTTTGTAAGGGCTGAACTTGCAAGCGAAGACGACGAGGAGCGCGACAACCGCGAGGGGTAAGAGCATTTGGGGGGTGTTTTTCATTGTGTAATATATCACTATTTTATTTTACGTAGTTATTACATATGTTTCCGGTGGTCAGATGCATCTTACCTGGTATATGTACCAAAAGGAAAATGGCGTTTATGTATAAAAGACGCAGACAGGCTGTCCTGGATAGCCCCCCTCCCCCTAACATGATAGATAATGACCAGTGTTATGGGAACTATTGTATTAAAGCGACAGTTGAGATGACTGGTAAAGAAGAAAAGACATTCATAGGGTACAGTCAGGATATGGGTATAGCCATGAAGACCCTATACGCGTGTGAGATGTATAATAAGGGTTCCTGTGGAGAACCAGAAATAGCATTCAGTGGTGGTGATTGTAAAGAAGTTTTATTCATCAGGTCCAAGGATGGTAAAATGACACAGATATTTATTTGAGACGTGCTAACCGAACAACATTATTCTATTTCGAGGCTCACTTCCGAATCAGTATCACTCTCTGTTTCAGATTCGTATTCAGAGTCTGATGTTTCGACAGATTCGTAATAAACATCGTCTATTTTCGTAAAGAGTTCAGTCTCTTCAAGTTCCTTGGTGTCGTAAAATCCCGCGATCGACTCTTTAGGTACTGCATGAGAGTGTTTACTAAACCGGTGCAACCCACCAGGTGTTTGTATCAGGGGGGTCACTACGAACTGCTCTGGGGTATCCTCAACTATTTTGACGATTCTCACATAACCATATTCGTATTCAACATCTACGATTTGACCATCCATGGTTTGTAGTATATGCGCACCTAATCTTAAAGTGCTACAATTTGTTCATATGCACGGAACAAATTGTAGTGGTATTGGAAAATTGCCCAACATAAAGTGTATATTGTTACAGCGTTATACACACAATCACAATAGCTCATTATGTGATACACGGATAAAATCTTAAAGTATATAAATGGTTCATTCGAACGATGCTGTGATGTTTGACATCGACGATACCCTCATCACTTCTAAAACAGGGAAGAGAATAGAGGAAGTGTATAAAATCTATCAACAATCGAGACAAATGGGATTTAAAATTATCATCGTGACAGCGCGACCTTATTTCGATTCGAACGTGAAGTGGACAGAGAGGCAATTGAAGGAACATAATATTATATACGACAAACTAGTGTTTGCTAGTCCTGAAAACAAGGGGGACTATAAACGCACGTCTAAATACAACTTTATTCTCTCCGTCGGTGACATGGACACGGACCTCACTGATAGTCTGCATAGTATTAAGATTTCCATGTGAGTCTGCACACGTGACACGTCACAAAAACCGTCATAGGTTCGTCCGCGCTCCTGGTCTGCATCTGGTAGTACGTCGTTTTATACTCTCTACATTTTTCACATTTGAAAATACCCTTATAGTCCTTATCGTGGGCCACGTTATAATCCTTCGCCATATCTCTTTTGATTCCCTGGTCCTTCGCCTTGGCGTAGGGACCCCCGGGCCATAAGCTTTCGAGTGGTAGTTCTAAAACCCTGTTAGTCTTGAGTTGTCCATTGCGTATCCGGTTTTTTAGGGTTGGTGAGTATTTCAAGTTTTTTTGAATTTCTAAAAACTTATGTTTATATCTACTCATGTGACGATGATTGTCACTCGCAGGCGTATCCATCAGACTCGTAGTCTTATTAACTGCCCAGTTATGTGTAGACTTTTCGAGGTTCACACATAATGGGTGTTCCACGGAAAGACCGAGAAGGGAAGCGTATCGGGTCACAACGAAATCTCGAGACATGTTTATAGTGTACACATATGAAAATCTAGTATCGACTTAGGATGGGAAAGGCAACTTTCGCGCATTCATCGAAAGACTCAGGGGAGCACGTGTTGAAGGGGCCAGCCTTACGACGGGTGTCATTCTGGACTGCACACCACTCTTCGTCCACGAAGCTCCTGGGAACGTACAACTCAGTCCTGTTGAGTAGAATATAGACGATGACGACAGCTATAGCTATCTTTACAGCTCTGTTCATTTATTACATACAACTTTTTTATTTGTGTATGACAAATGGAAGTAAAAGCTGTTGTAATACATGAAGAAGAAGGAAACATAGACGAGATTGACCTGGATATTGACCCTAAGAAGAATGAAATTTATAAAATCCTCTCAGGGCGTGGGACATTCATAGGCCAGTGGCCTGAAATAGATGTGGTCATCATGAAAGGGGTGGGGGGAGGTAAACCCAACGAGAATACTCTCCCATATCCATTCCACGGGGAAGAGGTATTGGGTAAAATACTATTGATACGAATGGATAAGGATTCTGAACCCCTAGATTTCACGAAAGTGGAATTCAAGGCTTTGGGATGAACGCACACCCCCGGAGGACACTTTGTGTATACTTCATACACAATTGGAAGTGTGTGAAGGCCCAGTCTATCATATTCTTCTCTGTGACTTTCATGGGGTTATCATTGACCACTTTTTGAAAATCAACTTTCGTCCCATTTGTAGTTTTGTTCATAACTTCATCAACATCCTTGAGCCACATGACGTGCTTTTCATTTTTAGGGTCGAACAATCCAACGAACGACATGTATATAGTGTACTCACATATTCTTTATATTGTATTCGAGGTTCTCCATATACATGAACTCATTCACAAATCCATCCATTTCTTGCCCACGAATACTAAGAGAGAGGAGGTCTTCATAGTCGAATGTATGACAGTAAAAATAATTGACACCTGTCGTGATTGACATATGATCCAAATCATCTTGGTCTTTGTGATTAATATCTAAAAGGTTCATGAAAATTGACGCCTCTGTTGGTATATGATTGTGCGCGAGCCGCACTTTCACAAAAGGTGATGATAGGTTTACTTCAGGCCATGTACCAAATTTTGCCTTGTGTTCTGATATGTACGTGGCATATTTTCTAGCTTCCTTTGTCTCTTTGAAACATATGAATCTTGGTTTCTCACGAGAATCCAAAATAGTCGCAGAAGCACCTGATTTAATACTGATGAAATGAAACTCCATATTATTACTTACTTATTTTGGGCTCCAAAACCTTAAGTACGTCTTCGATGAGGTCTAGGCATGTATTAACTTCCTTGAGTGTCTCCACCCTTTTAAGAGATGTGGACTGTAAACGTTTTTTCTGTTTCACAAGTTTTTTAACTTTCCTTGTCACATGCCCCTGATTAATTCTCATAGAAATCATAATACACTATTTAAGATTAAAAACCTTAACTAAATATATGCAGTTCCCTAAAACCCCTGGGCAGTGTGTATATCTTAGGGGTATTCAATCTTCAAAACCTATACTATTGGCCACGGGACCCGCGGGCTCTGGTAAGACAATGTTGGCGTGTCACGAAGCCGTGAGACGGTTGAGTACACGAGAGTTCGCCAAGGTTATATTTACCCGCCCCGTTGTCGCGGTTGATGAAAATCTTGGGTACTTACCCGGGGATATAGATGAAAAGATGGAACCGTGGGCCCGTGTCATGTTGGAATACTGTCATTTGTCGCACCGAATGTCTGTGGAACCACTCGGTTTCATGAGAGGACGAACATTTGATGACACGTTCATCATCGCCGACGAGATGCAGAACAGTACCCCTAATCAGATGAAGATGCTTTTGACGAGGATTGGAAATAATTCAAAGATGGTCATCGTTGGGGACATGGAGCAAAGTGACCTCGTTGAGACGAACGGTCTCACGGATATAATTGGGCGCATCGATGGTCTTGAACTCATATACATCGACCACGTGACCATGGGGTCCGAAGATGTCATCAGGCACCCCACGATTTCAGAAATACTCTCAGTGTATCGTATATGAAGTCGAGACAACCCATAAAGACTACAGCTACACCGAGAAGCGAACGTCTCAAAAAAATGCAGGATGCAGCGAAAAAAATGTCGGCACTCGCGAGAAAGAAAATCATCAATACGAAAAGAATAAACGTGACTGGTAGTATTACCCGTCAATTAGGAATCATGACCATCCCCAAGGCTATAGAAACGAAGGGTACGATAATGTCCACGAATGGTACAGTTTTAACAGTCAAATTATCGGGTGAACTCATGAGAAAGTTAAAGGATATTTACGCCATGACAGAACGTGACGATTTTGAATACGCTGGGTTAGTTGAATGTAGTTTCGATATGAATTACGCGAATTTCAATTCTCCTACGATAAGGACCAATCGGCTACCAGGGTCGGTTTACTTTCCACCGAGAACTACACGAACAAAATTAATGTATCACTCTCACCCGGCCCCTACCACAAACATTCGAGCAAAGATAGTGACCTTCCCCAGTGCGCCCGACCTCAGAATATACGTGAATAATCATCAAGATGGTGTTTTAGAAGCCAATCTCATACTAGATCAACAAGGTGTGTATATAATAGATGTGGTGAGACCTATAAATACTTTCAACGCGGATAATATGTTCGAAACCGCTGTGGAGGAAATGAGAAAGAAAGGAGCATTCGATTATATTGTAGGTGATAATATATTGGCTATGAATGTCGACATCAAAAGATGGAAATCATTCATAAACTCGGATATAAATAGTAAGATGATAACTAAGTTTGGTGTGTCGGTCATGTTTTACACTTGGAATGAACTCCCCACCGTGAGAATCAATGCTCTTTCTCAGTAAAGAGTAGCATCTCCCTCACGACGTCGTAAAGTACCGCACACAATGCCATCTTATAGGCTAAGAACCCCACGAACGTCGCGCCGTAGTCGAAATCAAACGCGAATGGTGCATGATTCCACATGGTTTCAAAAACACATGTACCCACGGGTACCAACAACTGTTTCTGAAATCCTGAACGTTCTATCCCGTCCACGTGCATGCTCAATAGGTTCATGTAAGCGAAGGATGAGACGACACCCAGAGTCGCTGAGACCCCCTCCTCAGCACCTTGGGTGATGAAATACGAAGAGGCTATGGCAGACCCATAGGCGAGGGTAGACTTTTTCAGATTATTCTTGAGTTTCTCATACTCAGCTCTAGAGTTGGTGGGAGGCACAGTCTTTTGGAGAGTGCAGAGCGTAATCATTTCATAGAGTACATGTTGAATCTTTAATGTGATTATACATTTTCTCCGCTTCCCGGATCCTAAACTCTAGGTCAGTCCCGGGCCACTGGATGATAAAGTCACCGTCTTGCCACTGACCATCAGTCCCTAAAATATCTTTATAGTCTTGACGATTCTTCAGACGTGGTAAGTTTTTATAATCATAAGAATTGAAAACCCTCTGAGGAATAACCTTGCCAACTCTAGACCAGAAGGTTCCACCAGGGGTGGGTCCAGTCTCTTCCAAGTGTGAACCCACAAACAAATCCTGAATGAGTTGATTCTCGAACATATACCAGTGTCTATACAGGGGCATACCAGATATGACAGTGTCTATGAAAGCCCTACCGATAGGAGAGTTCCTGATGAACATATTACCACAGTTTATACCGTTACAATCTGCTGGTATGAGTATATGTATATTTTCAGGTGCGTGGGTCTTTATGATATCTTCAACTTTTGTTTCAAAGTTTGTGATCATGACGTCACAATCTGTACTGAATACCCATTCCGCCTGGGGGTATTTTTCCATCGCCTCCCGGAGAAGAAACATTTTACTCCACCCCATGGGGTAGTGTGTTTCTGGAATAGGTGGAAGTTTAGCCATCACGGGGTGCCCACATACCTTCTCACCACCATCTTTACAGTAATGCAATTTGTATCCATGTTTGAGACAGTATTGCAATTTATTTTTATAGAGTGTCCACTCGGCGAGGGGTTCAAAAAACTCATCGTGTGCAGAGACCACAACAATCATATAAGTAATCTACCTATATATCTTTATATTACATCAACATGTCATATAGGTCTGTCTTTGATGGTGGTGCGATGGTATAATCACCCGTATCATTAATCTTCCACCGACTTTTCTGTTTCTCCATGGATTTGACGTGCCACAGAGCCATTGATGGATTTGGTTTCACTCCTACTATTTTATCGGAACCCACGAGCTTCGTGTGAAGTGTGTCGGTCCAGTGAATATGGTCACACTTTTTGTAAATACGCGTTTGGTAATCGGGCCAGTTGATGAAACCCACCTCGTTCACATGGAATCCAAAATCTTTCGCCTCTTGTTCTGTGATGCCCGGGTGAATATTAATTCTTGGGATAGATATCAGTTCAGCTTTTGTATCTTCGATGATACGTTTAATATTTTTAACGAGCATCTCTTGAGGCATCTCATCTGCATCCATACCAAAAATATATTCACCCGTTGCCTTTTCTATATGAAACTGAGCGTTCACGTGAAACTGGTCGAAAGGTCTCTCGTATACATTGACGGCGTCCTTGAAATGTTCGAGTACCATGTCCACCTTTTCCGTCTTGTTGTTCGAGTCTACCACGACGTTTATTTCATCTTCTTCGTCCTTGACTCTGGTGATAAATTGTAAAAGTGAAAAGAGTTCTCGTGATTCGTTACACACTTGAATCGTGTATGTGAGCTTCATTACTCATTTAAAGTTTCGATTCTTTAAGAGTGTAATGAAAGTATCAGACTATATCACAAACTTTCTCATAGATAAAAATATCAAAACATGTTTTTCAGTCACGGGTGGATTCGCTATGCACTTGAATGATTCGTTTGGTCAGAAGATGGATGTGACATACACACACGGTGAACAACCCGCTGGGTACGCCGCCCTCGGGTGGTCCTCGTACACTCACGACCCGAGTGTCTGCTGCGTGACATCCGGGTGTGGCGCGACAAACGCAGTGACCCCATGTCTCATCGCGTATCAGGATAGTGTTCCCATTTTCTTCATAAGTGGCCAGGTGCATCGCAACGATAACATCCGTTCATTTGACGGTAAAGTCAGGGGATATTTTGGTTCTGATTGTGACATCGTGGAGAGTGTCAAGGGTATTACAAAGTATGCGGTGGAACTCACAGACCCGCGGGATACCTTGAAGGTTCTTGAAGCGTGTTACAGTCACCTCACCACTGGGAGACTCGGACCCGTGTGGTTGTCGATCCCCGTGGATGTACAGGCGATGCAGGTTCCCGAAGACGTCGAGACCTGGACACCCCCGGAAGTATCCTACCAGACATCGTTCCCTAAAAGTTTCCTGGATGCCTGGTCCAACTCGAAGAGACCCATCGTCCTCGCTGGCAACGGTATCCATCTCTCAAAAACCAAAGAAAAGTTTAAAACATTCGTGAAAAAACATGGACTTCCCTATGTCGTGAGCTTCTTCGGGAGTGACCTCGGTGATGACTACGTGGGTAAAACGGGGCTCATAGGCAATCGAGCTGGAAACTTTGCCATTCAGAACGCTGACCTCATCCTTTGTCTGGGTTCAAGACTTTCTAAGAGTATCACGGGGTACTCGAGGGACCTCTTCGGTCGGGAGGCTACTGTGGTCTATCTCGACATAGATGCGTCTGAGTTTATCCCGGAAAAGAAGTTGGATATACAACTGCACATGGACTTGAAAACTTTTTTTGAATTGGAGTTACCTCAAGTGTTGTGGGACGCCCAGTGGATTCATAAAACGACTGAATGGAAAGTATTGTGGGAGGAGGAAATGCCTGAGAAGGATGGAGCTCTCGTCTGTCCTTACAGACATCTGAACACTTTCTTCAAAAAAAAACGAGGTGATGCGATAGTTACCATGTCATCTGGTTCCATATACTGTGTAGGGTGGCACATGTATAGATACAAAGAGGGTGACAGGTTCATCACGAGTGGACACGGGGACATGGGGTACGAGGTGGCTGTGGGTATGGGGGCGTCTCTCCATGGGAAAAGAACCTTCACAATCCTCGGTGATGGTTCCTTCCAATATAATATCCAAGACCTCCAGACAATCAAACATCACGGACTTCCCATGACCATTCTTGTATTTAATAACGACGGTTACGGTGCTATAAAGATTACACAGAACATGGTATTCAAGAGAGAATACGGAACGAGTTCAAAGAGTGACATTACCTTTTGTAACATCAAAAAAATCGCCGAAGCCTACGAAATACCCTATTACCTCGTGAAGCAGGATGAAGACGTGGGGTATCTTGAACACCACGACGGACCCATGATTGTTGAGATTGTTTGTAATGTTCAAGGGAGATATCCGAGGCTCTCGAATAAACCACTTCCTGACGGAACATTCAAAAACATGCCGTACGAGGAGATGGCGCCATTTTTGGATGATGACTTCTTACAGGAACATTTGTTTATACAAAGAGTTTAAAGATAAGTATATCAGATGTCTTTTATAGACCGAGAGGGAAAACCTGTTGATACTTCATACGAAGCGGAAGAACAGTTTTTAGTGAGGACTTACCTCCCAAAAGACGCTCATGTTCTCTAATTAGGTGCACGATATGGAACCGTGTCATGTGTTATTTCAGAAGTTTTAGAAGACCCAACACAACACGTTGCTGTGGAGCCAGATAATTCAGTCATAGAAGCCCTCGAGTTTAATAAGCGTACCCACGACGCCAAGTTTCGTATTTTCGAAGGGGTGGTGTCGAAAAAAAAATATGAATTAGCATTCATAGACCCAAAATTCGACTTTCATGAATATGGTACGTACACGAAGGAGAGTGATAACCCGAATGTTCATAGTAAAACACTTGAAGAGCTGGAAGATAACTACGGTGTACAGTTTGATTGTGTGATTGCAGATTGTGAAGGTTTTTTTTACACTTTTGTAGATGAAAATATGGAAAGAATTAAAAACATGCGGGTACTTATTTACGAACAAGATGGTATTCCATGGTTAGACTATATGAAAAAATATGAAGAACTCGATGAGAAATTAATATCTATGGGGTTCGTCCGTGTACATACTATACCCCACCCTAAATACGAAAATAATCCACACTTTCACAATGTATAGGTTAAAGATAAAAAGTAATTATTGAGTAATGAAGTTTGTAGATTATTGTCGTTCGTGTTATTCACGGGGGTGCGTTGGTACACCAGCCATCGTCGCTCCTTTCATCGTTGACCGTATTTGTAATATGAAACCCACACTGACAACTTCTTTATACGGGGCTTTACCAAATCAGGTCAACTACTTCCCATGTCAAACACTTACGTGCGCATCATGCGGTTTCGTGGGTGTCAATATAATGTACGACGATGAAGAGATGTCATGCATCTACGCAAACTATAGGGATGAAAAGTACAATGCACTACGACGTATTCATGAACCCACGTACGACCAAACAGTTTTTGAAAAGCGTCACGAATATGTAGATACCGTCTCTACTCCTTTTATACTTGGAGGTGTCCCTTCTGACATAAAGACACTCATAGATTTTGGTGGGTACGATGGATTAAACACACCATATATCGGAAACGAGAGATATGTCTATGATATATGTGATAAAGAAACTCTGATACCTAAGATTGATACTTTATTTAAGTGTGACCTCATGACGTGTATGCACGTCCTCGAACATCTACCGAATCCCAACACGGTTTTAGAAGAAATAAAAGGTAATGCAAAATATTATTATTTTGAAATTCCCCGAGAAAACCCGGAGAATAAACAGTTCTGGCATGAACACATTAATTGTTTCACGATGAAAAGTTTTATTGAACTTCTTTCGAGGCATTTCAATATTTTAAAATATGAGGAACACACATACTTACATGTATTGTGTGATGACATCCGATGAATAGAAATGATGTTTGTTCATCTTGACAATTTTATCAAACACTTCGTACACCTTTTCGATAGTAATATCATCATGTTTCTCAATGACTTCAATCGCGTAATTGACATGCATCGACTTTAGACCCGAAAGAAGGTAGGGTACCCCTGACTTTTTATAGGACTCTACCCACTTATCAGTATATATGAGCGCCGGGAGGAGGGTGTACCCAGACTCGGGTGTGGATTCCAGATGTGCGAGGACATATTCACTCTTTGCGTTACCCGAACCCCTCCCGAAGCCGCCGAACGTGACGTCGACTATAGCAGCACCGTTGTACAGGACGTCTATAGACTTTACAGATGCATTTTTCAAATTATCATGGGCGTGGAAACCCAAAGGACCTGTGTAGTATTTCTTAATGATCATGAAAATGTGTCGCATCTTGTAGATGCCAAGGTTTCCATAGGTATCGGCGACGTAGAGGTACTTGATAGGTGCATCCTTTACGATATCGCAGATGTCCTTGATACCCTCTTCAGATACCTTGTCAATTCGACCGATATTAATGCATACCTCATACCCGAGAGCCTCTAGTTTTTTACTCATCTCCACAGTCTCTTTCATGAGTGCCGTATCCAAAACAGTGTCATCATTGTCCTTACAGTGATAGGCGACGAGTACACGAATCATACTCACGAGTGACTCCGAACGAGGAACAAAATCGTCAATTGTACACGTACCCATCTGTACCATCAGGGCTAATTTGCAATCGGGGGTGACTATGTCACTGAATGTTTCGTTGATGAGTGATTCGGGAGTGTAAAACCACGGTCCGTTGGTATGTTCCGTTCTCCTAAATCCAATTTCACAGTACTTGATACCACATTTTTTCGCCGCAGTGTAACACGCTCTGGCCTGTTCCTTACTGTAGTACCAGTTTGTGAGGTAACCACCATCGCGCATAGAACAGTCGAGTAACTCCATTTATGATATATGGTCATCTTAGCTTTATGTAACTCTCTCCCAATGTAGAAGTATCTTTCACTTCCCATATAGCCCCGAACTTCTCCGCCCACTGTGACAGTAATAGTTTTTCGGGGTACACGAGGTCGTACTCTTTGTCGGTCCTCTCCCCTCTCACGTACTCACAGACGATTCGTCGAACATCTTCAACATCTATGAAATCAAAATACCTGTCCCGCTCTATGACGACGTGTCCATCCCTCGCGCACACGGCACTGAACCGCGTCGGGAGTTCCCCGGGGCCGTAGCACCCCCAAATCCTGAGTGAGTGCGCGTTGGGTATCGTCTCGATCCGACGGTCTACGAGCCACTTTGAAAGACCATAGGGGTCAGTGGGTGGGTTCCCGCGTAACGCAGCTCCACTCGAAAAGTAAAGCATCTTTCCTTTGAAAACGCTCGCAACATTTTCAAACATAAGAATATTTTTATACAACACGTCACTCGCATCCTTTTCTAACCGACTCCCACCGACCACAGCGCAATGTATAACCACATCATATGTGTGCGTGTCAAAATATTTTTGAACGTCCTCTTGGTTCAAAAGATTAACATCACCCCTCGTCACACCGAACCATGATGTCCCTCTACAAAGATTTTTACCGATGAAACCATGAGCTCCCAACACACACACTCTCATCTTAATTAAAGATGTACACTGACTTTAATTAAGATGCTATTCCTCATAGACCTCGACGGAACCCTCGTAGACACGGATGATTTACATCATGAAGCATGGGCCACTGTTCTCAAGACAACTCCTGAACGCATCAAGAAAATCCCAGATATCCATTTGTTTCTTGATGGTATATACGATGCTGAATACCTTCGCATGTGTAAAAAGAGAGAGATGCTAAAGACGAAAAATATAACATGTATAAAAAATGCCGAAAAGTTTATAGCGTTTATAGTGGAACATGATATCAATCATGTCGTGGTGACAAATACGAACAGGGAAGTCGTCGAACATTTTAAAAAACAAGTCCCCATCTTAAACACACTCAAAAATTGGATAGTCAGGGAAGATTATACTAAACCCAAACCGAATCCCGAATGTTACAAACTCGCGGTGCGTACGTACGGACGTGATGAGAAATGTGTCATGGGATTTGAAAACTCCACACAGGGCCTAGAATCTTTGAGGCACGTGACTGATTCCATTTTCATAATAAACAATGAAACAAACTACTTAAAAGTAATTGAACAAATTAAACTACAATGTCCAAAAAAGTTTGGTACGCCCCCAACAGGTTTGAGTCGTACGGAGAGGAGGAAATAAGGGCTGTCGAAGCGTGTCTTCGTGATGGCTGGCTCGCTGGCTTTGGTGATCGCACTGTTCAGTTTGAGCAGCGGGTCTCGGACATCTTTGGGAAGAAACATGGGCTTTTCGTCAACTCTGGTAGCAGCGCCATCCTCCTCGGTCTGTGCGCCCTCGACCTACCACCGGGTGCAGAGGTGGTCACCCCCGCGTGTGGATTTTCTACAACCGTCGCGCCCCTGGTACAACTCGGACTCAAACCCGTCTTCTGTGACGTCGGTAAAGAGTCGTACGTCCCAACGGTTGAACACTTACGTAAAGTCGTCACACCCGACACGAAGTGCCTTCTTCTCCCCAATCTCATCGGTAACGTTCCAGATTGGAAAGCCATCAGGGAAGCCTTCCCGGACATCATCCTCTTTGAAGATTCCGCCGATACCATCATTAAGACTGATTGCACGGATATAAGCACCACCAGTTTCTACGCGAGTCATGTCATCACCGCGGGTGGATGTGGAGGTATGGTGATGTTTAATGACCCCGACTACCTCAAAAGGGCCCTCATGTTCAGGGATTGGGGGAGAATTGGGGACAACATAGAGGAACCCAGCGAACGTTTCAACCACTCTGTAGATGGTATTCCCTACGACTGGAAGTTTCTCTACGGGGTGGCCGGGTACCATCTCAAGGCGTGTGAGATGAACGCAGCCTTCGGTCTCGTGCAACTCGATAAGTTGGATGGGTTCCTCCAAAGACGCCGTGAACTCATCGAGCGTTACAAGGAGAACCTCAAGGATACCACGTACTACACGTTGCCCGATGATTCCATGACTCCCAATTGGCTCGCATTCCCCCTACAGTGTCCAGACCGTCTTGAAGTTATTAATTATTTGGAAGCCAATGATGTACAGACACGCGTGACCTTCGCTGGAAACATCACCAGGCACCCAGCCTTCAGGGAGTACCTACAGGATTTTGAAAGTGCGGACGCCATCATGAGGGACGGACTTCTCGTGGGTGCGCATCACGGTATGACACTGGAAGATGTTGACAGGGTCTGTGATGTATTGAAAACCTTCGCTGGAATTAAAATGTAAATGTATAATAAATGACAGGTTATCTACCAGTTACTAATGTAACCTTTGCTGCGATAGCGTTAACTATCATTTTCGGTATATTTTATATAGCTACAGCTTCTATAGGTGTTAAAACATATAATGATTGTAAAGAGATACAGGGTGTTAAGAAATGGGATAATCTCAAAATGTTATTGACTCATACGATGACCATGAGTATGATGATACCCGCTGTACTTATAGCGCAGCGTTTTGCTGGTGGTAAAGTCGTCGCAGCTATGGCTATAATATACGGTATCATGGGTCTCGTAGGTAACGCGACAGCCTTCGCCATGACGAAGGAGGGTGCGTGTGGTGAAGTGACCAAGAAGGATTCCAAAAATTATTTAATTTTCGGGATGACCGCCTCTTTACTTATCATGTTAGGTGGAGGTGCGTACCTGGGGACGTCAAAATAAAAGTGCATAT